>ERZ857998.1421-NODE-1421-length-27186-cov-4.621134_pt1 | contig 27186 bp, 20 predicted proteins | sample MGYA00519954_ERZ857998 | MGnify/ENA primary metagenome ERZ857998 (study PRJEB31778, sample SAMEA3449424) | human gut metagenome | biome: human gut; feature: human-associated habitat; material: faeces | place: United Kingdom | collected 2010/2012 ...
GGCTTTGCAAGCGGCGCGGTGGACGTGCAGCTCATGGAATCGCTGCCGGACGGCCCGCGTGAGCTGGTGCGCCTGCTGCGCGCCGCGCTGACCCACGGTGAGCTTGCGCCGTTCCACCGGCGCATCGCCGACCAGACGGGCGCGGTGCAAAATGACGGCGAACGCTGGCTTGCGCCGGAGGAAGTTTTACACATGGACTGGCTGTGCGCCAATGTGCGCGGCAGCATCCCGCAGTATGACGAGCTGCTGCCGATGGCAAGGCCGATGGTGCGTCTGCTGGGACTGTACCGCGAGACGCTCCAGCCGGAGAAAAGGGGGCCGCTGCTTTGAAGCTTCTGCTGCTTGCCGATAAGGAAAGCCCCTATCTTTGGGACTATTATCAGCCGGGACGGCTGCGCGAATACGATCTGATGCTCTCCTGCGGCGATCTGAAGGCGGAGTATCTGTCATTTCTGGCGACACTTGGCCGCGCGCCGCTTTATTATGTGCGCGGCAATCACGACGGCAATTATGACCGCCGCCCGCCGGAGGGCTGCGACTGCATTGAGGACAAGCTGATCATCTTTAACGGTCTGCGCATCGCCGGGCTTGGCGGCAGCCGCCTGTACTCAGGCGGAAAGGACCAGTATTCCGAGCGTGAGATGAAAAACCGCATCTGGAAGCTCGGCTGGCAGATCCGCCGGGCGGGCGGCGTGGACATCGTGCTGGCGCACGCCCCGGTGCGGGGCTTCGGCGACGGGGACGATTACGCGCACATGGGCTTCGAGGCGTTTTTGCCGCTGCTCGACCGGTATAAGCCCCGCTATCTCATCCACGGCCATGTGCACATGGAATATGGCCGCGATATCGCCCGCGTGCTCCGGCGCGGGGACACGACGATCATCAACGCCTATGAGCGCTATACGCTGGAGGTATAATATATGGAATATCCAAAGGTCTGCCTGCGGCGCGGCGAGGAAGGCGGCGTTCTGAAGGGGCAGAGACTGATCTATGACAATGAGCTGGACTGGGCGGACGATATCTGCACGGACGGATGCGTCGTAGACGTGCTGGACAGCCGGCAGCGCTTTGCCGCGCGCGGGTTTTTCAATTCGAACTCCCGGCTGGCCGTCCGCGTTCTGACGCGGGACGAGGCAGAGCCGATCGACCGCGCGTTTTTTGCCCGCCGGATCGAGGCGGCGTGGCACACGCGGCAGACGCTGGGTTTTTCCGATTCCTGCCGCGTCGTCTTCGGCGAGTCCGATGGGCTGCCGGGGCTGACGGTCGATAAATTCGCGGACTGCCTGTCCTTCCAGATCGCCTGTCTGGGGCTGGAGCAATGGAAACCGGAACTGGTTTCCATTCTGGCGGAGCTTTTCACCCCGCGCGGCATTTACGAGCGCGACGATCTGCCCGTGCGCGAAAAAGAGGGGCTTCCGCTCATCAAGACGTGCGTTTACGGCGAAGTCCCCGAGGAGCTTGTGATCCGGGAGCACGACGCGCGCATGCTCGTCTCCATCGCAAACGGCCAGAAGACCGGGCATTTTCTCGACCAGCAGGAAAACCGGGGCCGGTTAAAGCCCTACGCGCCCGGACAGGACGTGCTCGACCTGTGCTGCTGCACGGGCGGGTTTTCCATCCACGCCGCGCTCTACGGCGCGAAAAGCGTCGAGGCGGTCGACGTGTCCGAGGACGCGCTGGCGCTCGTGCGGCGCAACGCGGCGCTCAACGGTGTGCAGGATATCGTCACGACCACCTGCGCAAACGTCTTTGACCTCGCGCGGCAGTACGTGCGCGAGGGACGGCAGTACGGCCTTGTCGTCTGCGACCCGCCCGCATTTGCCAAGAGCCGCAGGGCGCTGGAAAACGCGTACCGGGGCTATAAAGAACTCAACCTGCAGTGCATGAAGCTTGTCAGGCCCGGCGGGTATCTTGTCTCGTGCTCGTGCAGCCAGTTCATGACGCCGGAGCTGTTTCTCAAAATGCTCCGCGAGGCCGCGCAGGACGCGGGCCGCGACGCAAGGCTGCTTGAACCGCTCATCCAGTCCCGCGACCACCCCGCAAGCCTCGCCTCCGAGCAGTCGCTGTACCTCAAGGGAGATATTTTGCAGATTTTATAAGTGAATATGCAGGCAAAAGCCGCTCCCACCACGTGCGGGTGGGAGCGGCTTTTTTATTCTGGCGCGAGCCCGTCCTGCCGGCAGAAAGCCAATACGGTACCGACGCTGCCGACGCGGTACCCGGCACAGGCGTGGAGAATATGGCGCGGGCCGTCGCACAGCAGAACAAGCGGCAGGCGGTCCGGCTCCACATAGGCGCTGCGCGCCGCAGGCTCCGCAGAGTCCGCCGTGAACCAGACCTCCGCCCGCGCAAGGGCGGCAAGCGCGGCCTGCAGCTTTTCGTTTTGAAGCGCCTGTCTGCCGCGCAGGAGAAACACCAGACGCAGCGGCAGCCGTGCAAGCTGCGCCCGGCTGCTCAGCAGCTCGTTCAGCAGATGCTCCGTCGGTTCCCGCCCCTCCTCCAGCCACATCAGAAGAGACTGTGTCCGTGTCAGCTCCGCCGCTGCGGCCTGATGGCCGTCCGGCGCTTCGGCCTGAAAGTTGGCCAGTGTGAAATCCACGGCCTGCTCCGCAAGCGAGACTGCCTGCTTTTGCAGCTGCACGCATTTTGTCTGCCCCACTTCCAGCCGCAGCTCCATGCGCATGGCGTGCAGGTCGCCGTTCGGGAGGCGGCTGTCCGTGATCACACGGTAAACGCCCGGGGATAGCGAAAGCGTCAGCCGGGCGCCGTCCCATTGGCCGGGAACCGCCATCGGCTGCCACGCGCCATTCTCAAACGCCGAGAGGCCGAAATCCGCCCCCGGCTGCCACGTCTCGCCCGGCTGCTTCTGAAGCTGCAATCGCGCGTTGGCCGTCCGGCCAGCCTCCGGCGAGAAAAACTGCCCGTCAAGCGCATACTCCGCCGCGCCGCCGGCAGGGTTCAGCCGCGCCGGGATGCCGAGCGTGCGGCAGACCGCGACGAACAACAGCCGCTGGGACGGCAGATCCGCGCAGCGCAGGCGCATTGCCCCAGCGGGCAGCGTCACGAGCTGCCGGTATTCTGTCTGCGGCACCTGCCGGATCGATTCCCGGATCCAGCGCCAGAGCGCGTCCGGCGCTTCGCGAAATTCCCGCTTCCGCGCCTCCGGGAAGCTGTCCGCCAGCGTCCTTCGCCAGCAGGACAGCGGTTCTGTCCCGATGCGCGGGCAGAGAAGATATTGCATGGAAAATTCATCCGACGGCGAAACGCCGCCGCCCGCGTCCAGCGCCTCGCGCAGAACGGCGGGCCGGACATCGCGCAGGTCCTTCTCCCCCAGCATCTGCAAAAGCGCAAGCTTCCGCGGCGCGGGATACGCCGGATCCTCCAGCAGCTCTGCCAGCGCTGGAAAGTTCCCGCAGGCTGCGCGCAAAATTGCCTCCGCCTGCGCACCGTACCCGAACCGCTCCCGCAGCGCACGTATCCGCGCCGCGTCATACGCCGCTTCCAGCCGGAGGCGGCGCTTTTCATCTGCCGCAGCCTGCTTTTCCGTCGCTGCCGCCCGCTGTGCGGGCGTTGGGGCACTTCTCTCAGGCAGGCGCTCCTTCGGCGCATGGAGTGTAAAGCTCGTCCAGCGCCCGGCGGGTGCTTCCGGCTCTGCCAGTGTCAGCTCCAGCGGCTCCTCCTGTGAGGCCGGGCAGAGCGTCTCCCGGCAGAGGCCGTTTTTCCGGGCCTGCACGATCAGATCACCGTATCCGCAGCGCAGCCGCGCCATTCCGTCCGCATCCGTCCGAATGACCGCAGCCGGAAAGATCTCCGACGCGTTGAGAATGCCGAACGTGACCTCCGCACCGGCGGCGGGCCGCCCGTCCTTCTCCCGCACCCGCACTGCCAGCAGGCGCACGGGCGCATAGCGGGCGGTCTGGTTCAGGAACGTCACCGCGCCGTCGACCGAAATGATCTCCTCGTCCGCCGCAGGCGTTCCAAAGCAGCGGCTGTGCACGAGCAGAGCGCGGCTCGCCGCGCCGGTGAACCAGCCGCGATCCAGCGCTTCCTCCGGCTCACACGCGCCGAAAAAGTGCCACGCGCCGCCGCAGTACGCCTCGACCCACGCGTGATTGTCGTCGCAGTGCGCCCAGCGCGGCGTATAGACCTGCCGGGCCGGGATCCCGGCTGCGCGCAGCACGTTGACCGCAAACGTGGATTCTTCCCCGCAGCGGCCAAAGCCGGAGCGCCATGCACCGAGGGCGCTGATCGTCCGCTCGTCCGTCGCGCGGTAGCAGACCTGCTCCGCGTTCCATTCATTGATCGCCAGAATGGCCTCGCGCGCGGAAAGCCCTTCGATCCGCCCCCGAATCTGCGCGTAGAAAAAGCCTCGGCAGTCGCAAAGCTCCTCCTCGTTTACGCGCGGATGGAGCACGTAATTCAGAAACAACGGCTCCGGCAGTTCCCGTGCGAGGGGCGACTGCTCCCGCAGGCGCAGCGCGTGCTCCGCGCAGGCGCGGAACAGGGAGAATTCATAATTGGCCCAGTCGCTGGCGGGACTTGCGGAATAGCACCATCTGGTCAGCAGCGCACAGTCCGGCGAAAGCGCCGAAAGCTGCCGCTCCAGCCAGCTTTGCGCCCCGTCGCCTATCGCCGCGAAGCGAAGCGCGAGGCGCTGCTCCATCCGCTGCTGTTCGCCGTCTGACAGTCTCATTGTCCCGCTCCCGCCGCAAGACTGTGGACGATCTGTGCGCAGGCGCGGAATTCCTCCTCGTCCGTCTGCCAGAGCTCATACTCCGAAAGCGACGGCAGGCCCATCGCCACAGTCTGCTTCCGGTAGCGCATTCCGCTGTCCAGCACGCCCTTGCGGCCGGTCGTGTGGAAGACCACGATGCCGGTTTTGTCGTGGATCTCCTGAATGTTCCATTTTTTTACGCCGCAGCCCGCCATGATATCGATCCTGTCATCCGCTTTTTCAAAAAGCTCCCGCAGCAGCTCCGCACCGGTCAGCGGATCCTTCTGCTGCCCGGAGGTGAGGATCGTCTTACAGCCCAGACGGATGGCGTCCTCCATGGCTGCAAACGGGTCGCGCGTCATATCGAACGCGCGGTGCAGCGTCACGTCCATATTGCCCGCGCAGTTCATCAGCCGCCGCATTGCGTCCAGATCCAGATCGCCGTCCGGCGTCAGCGCGCCGATCACAACGCCGTTCGCGCCAAGCTCACGGTACGTCCGGATCTCCTCGCACATCTGCTCCAGCTCTTCTTTGCTGTAAAGAAAATCTCCGAAGCGGGGACGGATCAGGATATTGGTCTTGACTGGGATATCGCGCTGCACCTGCCGGAACAGCGCCGTGGACGGCGTGGTGCCGCCGATAACAAGATGCGCGCACAGCTCCAGACGGTCCGCGCCGCCGCGATACGCCGCCCGGCAGGAGGCGTAGGAATCTACGCAGGCTTCGATCAGGGGTGTGTTCATGCAGGTTCCTCCTCAGATGTTTCAAACAGAATTTGTGCCAGATGATAGAGCGTACTCACGGCGGTGCCGGTCGCGCCGGGGACCTGATGCTGCCAGACAATGCCCGTGTTGTCCGCCGTCCCGGCGATGTCCAGATGCAGCCAGGGACGTCCCGCCGTGAATTTTTTCAGGAACAGGCCCGCCGTGATCGCGCCGCAGCCGTCCTTGCTGGTGTTGCGGACATCGGCATAGTCGCTCTCGATCAGCGTCTCGTATTCCGCGTCGTCCGGCATCCGCCAGAATTTCTCGCCGGAGCGCTCCGCCGCACACAAGAGGCAATCGTAAAAGCCGTTATCGCTCGCCATCACGCCGGTCGTCACGAAACCGAGCATCGCACAGACCGCGCCGGTCAGCGTGGCAATATCCACAAGATGCGTGCAGCCCTCCCGCTCTGCGGCCCACGCAAGGCCGTCGGCGAGGATCAGCCGCCCCTCCGCGTCCGAATTCAGAATTTCGATCGTCTTGCCGGAAAAGCTGGTGATGACATCGCCCGGAACCATGCTCGAATCGGAGATCCGGTTCTCGCAGACCGGCACGACGACCGTGACATTGACCGGCACGCCGTTCGCCGCCAGCGCCCGCAGCGCTGCGGCAGCCGCCGCTCCGCCCGCCATATCGCCCTTGATCCCTGCCATCGACGAAGCAGGCTTCAGGCAGTAGCCGCCTGTATCCACCGTCACGCCCTTGCCGACAAGGCCGAGCCGCCTGCCGCAGTCCGGTGCGCCGGTATAGCGCAGCACGACCATCGCCGGGGCGTATGCACTGCTGTCGCCAACGGTCAGAAGTCCCCGCAGGCCGAGCCGCTCCAGCGCCTGCCGGTCATAGAGCTCTGCCTCAATTGGCAGACCATCCGCCATGTCCTTCAGCTTTTGCGCCAGCATCTCGGGTCTGAGCAGATTCGCCGGGCAGTTCACCAGGCCGCGCGTTTCCATGATCGACCGCGCCAGCTGCCATGCCTTCTGCACCTGCTCGCCTTCCGCGTCCGCGCCGGGAAAGCTGCACGCCAGCTCCGGCTCCCAGCGGCCAGACAGCGCGAATTTTTTCCGGTACGCGCCGCCGCAGACGCCCTCTGCCGCAGCAAAAAGGCCGTTCTGCCCAAGCTCTGACGCGGGGCCGAGGTCAAAGGCGCAGGCGGTGCAGTCCAGCTCCAGCGCCGTTTTGACCGCCTTGCCGTAAAGCTCCTTGCATGCCAGCACGTCCCGGCGCTCCCCGCGTCCGACGCGGATGGTATACGTTCCGTCCTCGCGGCAGATATATCTTGTTTTCAGATACGCCTCGTCCGTAAACACGGCGTTCGCCCGGCACTGCCGTTCGATTTGTTTTTCCATATGCAGCCTCCTGCTTTGTCTGTTCTGTCCTCTATTATGCAGGATGCGCCCGGCAAAATCAAGCGCCGGAGAAGGCTTCTGCCCTCTCCGGCGCTGTTTGCATTCGGGTTTATTTCCACCCGAAGGTGACCATGCCGTAAATATAGATGAAGATGATCGCAGCCGGGACGAGATAGCGGAAGATGGGCTTCATCCAGGCCTTGACCTTCCAGCCCTTGCCCGCGTTGGCCTCGGCGAGGAAATTGTCCCAGCCCCAGCCGAATTTATTGCAGCAGTAGAGCGCGAAGACGAGCGAGCCGAGCGGCAGGATGTTGTTGGAGACGAGGAAGTCCCAGAAATCGAGCCACGCGGTGCCGTCCGCAAACGGCTGGAATTTGAACACGCTGTAGCCCAGCGCCGTGGTCAGGGCAAGCACGAACACGCCCGCACCGCAGACCAGACAGCCAAGAGGCCGCTTCCAGCCGGTCATTTCGCGCACCATGGCGAGAATGTTCTCGCAGACAGCCAGAACCGTGGACATGGCGGCGAAGACCATGAACAGGAAGAACAGCGAGCCCCACCAGCGGCCGCCTGCCATGTGGTTGAAGACGGTAGCCATGGTGTCGAACAGCAGGCTCGGGCCCGCGTTGACCTCCAGCCCGTAGGTATAGCAGGCTGGGAACATAATGAGGCCCGCGACGATGGCGACAAACGTATCGAGCACGATGACGTTCGCCGATTCGCCGAGCAGCGACTGCTCTTTTCCGATATAGCTGCCGAAGATCGCCATGGAGCCCATGCCAACGGACAGCGTGAAGAACGCCTGATTCATCGCGCCGACGATGACCGTGCCGGTGATCTTGGAGAAATCGGGGACGAGATAGAATTTCAGACCCTCTGCCGCGCCGGAGAGCGTTGCGCTGTGAACCGCCAGCACGACCATCAGCACCATCAGAAGCGTCATCATATATTTCGTGATGCGCTCCAGACCGCCCTGGAGATTAAAGCACAGAATGCCGAACGCCACAATGACCGTCACGGCCAGATACGTCACATTGACGCCGGGATTGGTGATCATGGTGACGAAGCCGAGGTCTTCCGTCCGGCCGGTCAGGAATCTGACGAAGTAATAGATGATCCAGCCGGTGACGACGGTATAGAACGCCATGAGGGCAATATTGCCGAAAAAGGCGACATAGCCGTGGAGGTGCCACTTCTGGCCCTTGCGTTCAAGCTTCTGATACATATGGATGGGGCTGGCCTGCGCCGCGCGGCCCACGGCGAACTCCATCGTCATGACCGGCAGGCCCAGAAGCAGCAGGCAGAGGATATAGATGAGGACGAAGCCGCCTCCGCCGTACTGGCCGCACATCCACGGGAATTTCCATACGTTTCCGCAGCCGATGGCGCAGCCTGCCGACAGCAGGATGAAGCCCAGCCGGGAACCCAAGCGTTCTCTTTCCATTTGAGTCTCTCTTTCCGTTTTTCGTTTTAATAGGCAAATGCTTTAAATTGCTACTTTGAAGTTATAGCAGACTTGGGCTGGAAAGTCAAGGCTATGCGCGCGATTTGCGTACATTTGCCGTTCAGAAACGGACAGATTGCAAACGGCACGGCGCATATTCCCACGCTTTCGTCAAAATGCCGTCGGCGCTTGACAAGCGGGAAAAGCTGTGCTAAAAGTAAATCTTCCGATTGATTCTTCGGGCAGAAAAGAGGTTTTTCCTATGGATTGCGCACAGCGCGCCGAGCGGCGCAGGGTGTTTCTTGCCGGTGTCCGCGACGGCGTTCCCATTGGGCTTGGGTATCTGGCCGTGGCGTTTTCGCTCGGCATTGCGGCCCGAAACGCCGGGCTGAACGCGTTTCAGGGCTTTCTCATCAGCCTGCTCAATAACGCCTCCGCGGGCGAATACGCAGCCTTTACGGTCATTGCCGCGGACAGCGGCTTTCTGGAAATGGCGCTCATCACGCTCATTACCAACGCGCGTTACCTGCTCATGAGCTGCTCGCTCAGCCAGAAATTTTCGCCCGATACGCCGCTGTACCACCGGCTGCTCGTCGGCTACGACGTGACGGACGAGCTGTTCGGCATCGCCATTGCGCGGCCCGGTTATCTCGACCCGTTCTATTCCTACGGCGCGTTCCTGCCTGCCATCCCCGGCTGGGCCATCGGCACGGCGCTGGGCGTCACGGCCGGGAGCATCCTGCCCGCGCGTCTGGTCAGCGCGCTTTCCGTCGCGCTGTTCGGGATGTTTTTGGCGATCATCATTCCGCCGTCGAAGAAAAACCCGGTCGTGCTCGGCTGTGTGGCGGTGAGCTTCGCGGCAAGCTGGCTGTGCACCGTTCTGCCATACGCCAAGACGCTGTCCGAGGGCACGCGGACGATTTTGCTGACGATTTTAATTGCGTCGGCAGCGGCGCTGCTCTTCCCGGTGAAGGACGCGCCGGAGCAGAAGGAGGGAAGTCAGGATGAACGGTAAAATTTATCTGTATATTCTGGTCTGCGCCGCCGTGTCGTTCCTCATCCGGGAGCTGCCGCTGACGCTCATCCGCAGGCCCATCAAAAGCCGCTTCCTGCGCTCGTTTTTGTTCTACGTGCCGTATGTGACGCTGGCCGTCATGACCTTCCCGTCCATTGTAAACGCCACAAGCTCCCCCATCGCGGGCCTTGCCGCGCTGGTGCTGGGCATCGCCGCCGCATGGCTCGGCGCAAATCTGCTTCAGGTCGCTGTCGGCTGCTGCGCGGTCGTGCTGGTACTGGAGTTTTTCCTGATATAAGCGCATAAACGCCGCGCCCGGCCGGGCGCGGCGTTCTGTGCGTTTTGGGCAGCTTCAGCGGTCGATCCCCACGAGAAGCACGGAAATATTGTCCTTCCCGCCGCGCTGCATCGCCAGCTGGTACAGTGCGGCGGCGCAGGCCGGCGCTGCTGTCTGACTGCGCAGGAGCGCGCTGAGGTCTTCCTCCTCCAGCATATCGGTCAGTCCGTCGCTGCAGAGCAGGAAGCGGTCGCCGGGCCTCACGGGAAGCTGGACCGTATGCGGCTGTATGATCAGCTCGTCCGGGAAAATTCCGAGGTGCTGCGTCAGCCGGTGACGCTCCGGATGGGTTTTCGCCTCCGCAGGCTCGATGATGCCGAGCGCGATCAGGCGCTGCACCGCCGTATGGTCCTCGCTCAGCCGCGACAGGCAGCCGTCCCGGTACAGATAGCACCGGCTGTCGCCGATATTGGCGGCATACGCCTCGCCGTCTGCGAGAAGCAGCGTCGTCAGTGTCGCGCCGGAGCGCTTTCCGATTTTCCCGATCTGGTCGCAGATGGCGCGGTTTCCCGCGTCATACGCCTGCAAAACCGCCTCCGGAGACCAGCATTTTTTCGGCGGAAGCGCCTCCAGCGCGGCCTGCGCGGCCTGCGCCCCCTGCGCCTGCCCGCCCATTCCGTCTGCCACGGCGAAAAGGCCCTGCTTTCTCCCGGTTCCGTCCGTCTGCGCGTACCCGCCGCCGCAGATCGTGCCGTTCAGATAGATCCGATCCTGATTTTCCGTTCGCACCCGCCCTGTCGCGCAGACGGCGGCATAGCTGTATTTCATCCGTTGATCCATCCTTCCTTCTGCAGCTGCTGGATCAGACTTTGCAGCTGCTGATAGTATGTCGCGTCGTCGTCGCTGCGCAGCAGCTGCCCGGCTGTCTCGTAGGCCTCGACGGCGGCGGAATAGTCGCGCGCGGACTGTTCCTTCCGGTTTTCCAGCGTGATATACAGCATGGCGCGGAACGCGTAGGGTTCATAATCCTTCGGATACTGCGCGGCATAGGCGTCCAGCGTCTGCTCCGCCAGATCGTATTCCTGTAATTCATAATAGATCGTATACAGGTTGCTGTAGAGATAGCTTTTCGTCACGCCAAGCTCCAGCACGCGGTTGAAGCACTCCCCGGCCTTGCGCAGGTAGCTTTGCGGAACGGAGGGGTCGGTGTGGTACGCCTCGAAATAGGCCAGCGCCAGCATCTCCCAGATCGTCGAGTCATAGCGCAGGCCGTAGGTTTCGATCCCGTTCGCCAGAACCTCGACGGCCTTTGTCGCGGGGTTTCCGATCGGGGAGCTTCCCGTCCGGACCAGCGCCGCGCAATCGCGGTAGACCTCCGCCAAGGAGCGCAGCGCCCGCTTTTGCAGCGCGATATCCTGCGTCTGATTCAGCACCGCCTGAAAGCCGCTTTCCGCGTCCAGATATTCCTTTTTCGCGTAGTCGATCTCCGCCTGTACGTAGTCAGTCACGTCGCCGCTTGCGCCTGCCGCGTACATCTGCGACAGGATTTCGCCCGCCGCATCGATATCGCCCAGCCGTCCGAGGGAAACCGCGTAATCGCGCTGGGCATTGACGGTGATATCGCCTCCGGCGGTGCTCAGCCGGAAGAACGAGGCCGCGGCGGCATAGTCATCGCATTCAAAATACGCCGCGCCCAGAATTTCGCTCAGCTGGCTCTGCGCCTCGATATCGTAGGCCTTTCCAAGCCCCAGCTCGTCCTCGATATAGGAAATGCAGCGTTCATAGTCCTGCGCGCAGTAGAGCGCGTAGGCGTAGGAAATATAAGGTGCAGACTCCTCCGGGTAGAGCGCCTGCGCCTGCTCGAAGCATCCCAGCGCCTGCTCCGGGTCCGTTTCGCACAGCTGCGTTCCCTGCTCCATCAGAGCCTCGTACTGATTCTGCTGCTCCTGTACCTGTGCCTGCTGCGCGGCGGCAAGCTGCGCCTGCTTTTCCTGCCGCGTGTGCAAAAGCAGCAGACTGCCCGCCGCGATCGCCGCACCGGCGACAAGCACCAGCACCCAGACAAGCCCCCGGTGGGCTTTCTTTTTTTCCTTCCGCACGGGAGCCGGACTGCCCCCGCCGGAGGCGTCGAAGACGCCCTGCGTTCTGTTTGTGCCGGATGTGCGCTGCGGCCGGTCAGAAAACACCGCATTCGTTTTGCCCGCAGTTCCCGCCGCGCCGGAGGACTTCCCCGACGCGTAGCGGCTCGGGTCGATCTGCAGCTCGTCGCCGTTCGGGTAGATGAGCGCCGCGTCCTGCGCCTCATAGGAGATCGCTTCCAGCTCCTGCCGAAGCTGCTGGGGGCTGGAATAGCGGTCCTTCGGGTCAAACGCGCAGGCCTTCAGGACGATCTCGCCGAGGCGGCCTTCGCCGTAAAATGGTCTTGGCAGCGGTTCGCCGGACACGCGTCTGGCCAGCGCCTGCTCACGGTTGTCATAGGTAATTGCCTCCGGCGGCTGCGGGAGGAACGGGCCGCGATTCTTGTTCAGCATCCGGTACAGCACCAGTCCGAGCGAATACGTGTCGACGCTGAAGCCGTATTTCTTTCCAATGTAGACCTCCGGGGCCATGTAACTATACGTGCCCTTCTTGGACAGGCCGGAGGTCGTGCGTTCGATCGTCCGCGCGATGCCGAAATCGCCGAGCTTATAGTCCCCGTTGTCGGAAATAAAAATGTTTTCCGGCTTGATGTCGCGGTGGATGATATTGTACCGCTGGCAAAGCTCCAGCGCTTTGCAGATATCGATGCCGAGCCTGATGATGTCCCGCCGCGCCATCGGGTGCTGGTAAACATACGGCAGCAGCGGGTGCAGCAGCTCCATGCGGATCAGAATGTCCCAGCCGATGCCGTCGGGGTGCCGGAGGACGGCGTGATCCTCATAGCTGACAATGTTGCCGGTGCCTTTGAGGCGCGACATGATGGCGCACTCGCGGCCGATGTCCTCCACGACGCTGTAAAAATACTGCTTTGCCTGCGGCGGCGTCATGCCCTCGTCCAGCACGCTCTGCAGCTCCGTCCTGCTCTGCGGGACGGTAATGACCTTCAGCGCAGCCCTGTAAACGCCGCCGAAGTCCTCCCGCTGGATCTCATAGACCGTCCCATAGCTCCCCTGCCCCAGCTCCCGGCAGATTTTCCATTTGTCAAACACAATGGAGCCGATCTCATATGTAGACATAGTTTGTTCTCCGTTTCTTTTTGCTACTCTTCCGGCGTATCGCCGACAACATGATATTCCCACTCGCCAGCATCATTCAAATCCACATAGTACAGCAATTTATCATCTTCATAGAATTGGAGCATCACTTTTTCTCCATTCTCGTTGTACGTATACACACACGTTTGATGCGGGCTACCTGAATTGTACACATCCTCCATAGTGCAATTGCCATTCGAATCATATTCGTAAAGCACATAACTTTGAAGAGAGTTATTCGAATCGTAATTTTCCTCCCTGAGCAGTTTTTCGCTCGAATCGTATTGATTCTGGGTATAGTATTGAAGAATGCCGTCCGAATCGTAGTATTCATCTTTCGTCCTGTTTCCATCTGAATCGTATTCGTACAGGACATACCCCAGAAGCGTACCATCTGAGCTGTAGAGTTCATTCCGTATGCTGTTTCCCGCTGTATCAAATATCTGTACAGAATCAAGTTCTCCATTTTCTCCGTGGGTCTCAACCCTGTATCCGCTTAAGATCCCGTTTTCATAAAGTTTTTCCAGCGTACCGGCTTCCTCATATTCCCGCAGTGCCTCCGGAATTGTCTGCGGCACGAATATATTGTGGATAGCAGCAGGAACCGGAATTGCCCCAATCACGCATAGCACCACCGGCACAAGCAGAGCCGCCGCGACTATCCCAATGATCAAACGTCCTATTTTCTTCCGTTTCTTTTTTGTGCCTGCGCCTTTCGGCTCTTCCGAACCAAAGGCGGACTGTGTTCGTTCTTCACTGGTTGCCTCGGCCTTTGTGTGGTAATCGCCGGTAAAGACGCCCTGCGTTGCACTCGCTGATTTGGACGTGCTAGTGCCGAATGCCGCCGCATATCGCGCGGAAGCATACGACTCACGATCCATCGTCAGCTCGTCGCCGTCGGGGTAGATGACGGCTGCGTCTGTCTGGGTGTACAGGATGGCTTCCAACTCCTGCCGAAGCTGCTGGGGGCTGGAATAGCGATCCTTCGGGTCAAACGCGCAGGCCTTCAGGACGATCTCGCCGAGGCGGCCTTCGCCGTAAAATGGTCTTGGCAGCGGTTCGCCGGACACGCGTCTGGCCAGCGCCTGCTCACGGTTGTCATAGGTAATTGCCTCCGGCGGCTGCGGGAGGAACGGGCCGCGATTCTTGTTCAGCATCCGGTACAGCACCAGTCCGAGCGAATACGTGTCGACGCTGAAGCCGTATTTCTTTCCAATGTAGACCTCCGGGGCCATGTAACTATACGTGCCCTTCTTGGACAGGCCGGAGGTCGTGCGTTCGATCGTCCGCGCGATGCCGAAATCGCCGAGCTTATAGTCTCCGTTGTCGGAAATAAAAATGTTTTCCGGCTTGATGTCGCGGTGAATCACGTTGTAGCGCTGGCAGAGCTCCAGCGCCTTGCAGATATCGATGCCGAGCCTGATAATGTCCCGCCGCGCCATCGGGTGCTCGTAGACATACGGCAGCAGCGGGTGCAGCAGCTCCATGCGGATGAGAATGTCCCAGCCGATGCCGTCCGGATGTTCAAGCACCCGCAAATCTTCGCAGCTTACAATGTTCGCCGTGCCCTTGAGCTTGAACATGATGGAAAACTCGTGCATAAGCTCCTCGACGATGCCGTGAAAATATGCCTCGGCCTGCGAAACGCTCATACCCTCGGAGATCACGCTCCGGACCTCCGCGCTGCTCTGCGGCACCGTGATCACCTTCAGCGCCGCCCGGTACGTCTGCCCGAACTCGCTGCGCTCGATTTCAAATACTTTTCCATAGCTGCCTTCGCCAAGCAGCCGCGTTATATTCCAGCCATCCAAAACAGCCGCATCAACTGAATATTCCATATTTCTCCTCTGTTTTTCCACACTTATCTTATTGGTCTTTTGCTCTGCCGTCACGCACTTTCAAAAAAAGCCAATCGAAAATCAGTCTCTTATGCAAGACTATCTTCCACTTTCAGCCCCACATAATGCACAACTCCACCTTCAACGTAAACCGTTGCTGTCTGCTCATTGAGTTGATAAGTAAACGTAAAGTCGTCATCACTATACCAATTATACTCCAGCTGTGCACCATTCTTCAGAATCCATTGGAGGGGTACATGGGGCGGCATTTCAGGAAAGCCGAATAATTCCAGTGCCATTTCCGCCGCATCCCCGACCTGCAATGCGCCAAGCGCGACGAAACCAGGTTGGTTTATACAGATGTCGCAGACAGCTCCACCCACGGGTGCAGCAAATAGAAACCCGAATTCATTCTCTTCGTAACCGGCAGGAATTGGCATATCCATACCAAAGCAATTGTACACCGTGTCTTGTGTAGCATCGTTCATCAGGTTGGATTTGGCGTAGGGATATGACGCATAAATGCTCTTGGCTGTTTCAATGCTCGTCTCTCCCAGCACCACGGAATCCACTGTCATTGGGAGCACCAGATCGCGAACCATCGGCCAAAGCTCGTCCTGCAGTTGCGCTGACAACAGTTCCGCTTCCCATTTTTTCAATTTTATCTCCGCATCTGCGTTGGGTTCAAGTTCCAAAGCAACTCGATAGTCTGCCGCAGCCCGCTCCAAATCAACAAGCTTTTCATAGGTGTCGCCACGGCCCAGGAAGGCTTCCGCCCGCTTGGGATCAATCTCAATCGCCGCCGTAAAGGCCAGAATGGCCTCTTCATACTTCCCCTCGGACAGATAGCGCACGCCGAGGTCGTATTTCGTCTGCCAGTCGGGCGCTTCGTCCGCCAGTTCGGTCGTCAATTCGGCTGCCGGTGTCTTTGCGCACGCGGCAAGCGTCAGCAGAAGAAGAGCTGCCAGAAGGATATAAAAGAAGCGTTTCATGTTGATTCTCCTGTTTATACCAGTTTTCCCGTCCGCGCAGGATCACGCGTACCGGATCTCCACGGATTCTATCATGTAATAAAACGGGATCTCGCCGTCGAGATTTACATTCGGGTTGACCCGCAGCTTTGCCAGCGCGGTCATGTATAGGCCATCCATGGGGAAAGAATAGGACAGCTTGAGCACGGCGCTGCCATCCTCCGAGCGTTCGAAGCCGTCCAGCGCCACCTGTACCGCGCCACGGTCGCCTATGCCGAAATAATAGCATGTATCACTGTCCTTCGGACAATAGCTAGGCACATAATCACGCGGCGGCAGCTCTACGATATGTCCATACATCGCATTTGCAACATCCTGCACATTTTGACGGCTATCCATCCGGTAACCTTTGTACATCCAATAATTGACGTCATCGGCATCAAGGTATCCCCTCTGATTGATTTCGTAGTTATAAATTGCCGTCCAGAAGCGGTTGGCATCTGTTTCGTCCGGATAGAAAATTCCCTCGCCCGAATCGGTGCTGTTCAGCATATCCGCGTATGCGTCTACAAGCTTCCGCGCACTGTCGGCAATGGTGTCATATGGCAGCGTATCAATGTAGGTCAGCAAGGCTTTTGTGTTTGCGTCGTCCGCTGCGTCAGATGGCTGTGCTGCGGTTTTCTTTGAAAAATCCGGCGTGCGCGGTTCGCCGCGTATCTCTTTTTCGTAAGCTTCCAGCTCCTCCGCGGTCCAGTAGCGGCGGCTGTAGCGCCACTCCGCCGCGCTTTCGCCGCCGGAGATCCACGATTCGCATTTGAACATCCAGTAGGTATACGGCAGCGTTTCCCGATTCATGATCTCCTCCTTCAGATAGGGCCACCCCGCACTGCTCATATCGGAAACAGCATTTCTGTGCTTTTCATCGTCCCATTCGAGCCAGACCTGATCCCAGCGCCGGTACAGCCTTGCCCCGGTATCATCCAGTATGTATGTCGTTGCATAGTACCCGTTTATTCCCGTATACGCCAGCGAAATGTCGTTCAGATACGCGCAGCAATAGGCGCCCATACGTTCATTGTAATACAGCATCAGCTCCGCGCAGCTGCAATAGTCCAGTCCCAGCTCCATTTGATACGCGGTGTCCTCGATCTGCCCATCCGGCAGCACGCAGTAGCGGTGCAGCGTGAACTCTGACCGCACGAACCGGAACACAGCCGGCGTCACGTCATCCAGCGCAAGAAGCACGCTCCGCGTATATCCCTCCGGCACGACTTCGCAGTAAGGGTCGTCCAGCGAAGGGTCATAAACCACTTCCTCCGCCGTGCCATTGAGCGCAGTTCCCTCTATCGCGCCCGGCTTTTCCAGCAGGCTGACCTTGACCTGCCATATGTACTCCCGCAGGCGCTGGTCGTCCGTCTGTTCCAGACCAGCCTCCAGCGTCTGGAGCGCTTTCGCATAATCCTCCCGCTGCTCGCAGACCTGCGCCAGCTTGAGATACGCGTCCGCATTCCTGGGGTCAATTTCAATCGCGGCTTCAAAGGCCAGAATGGCCTCTTGATAATTGCCCTCGGACAGGTAGCGCACGCCGAGGTCATACTTTGCCTGCCAGCCGGGGGCTTCGTCCGCCGGGTCAGCTTCCGGTGCTTTGCTGCACGCGGCAAGTGACAGCAGAAGAAGAGCTGCCAGAAGGACGCAAAAGAAGCGTTTCATGTTGGTTTCTCCTCTTTTCTGTTTTTTTACTGCCCGCGCAGCGCGGCGCACATCTCCGAAGGGCTGCTCCACGGCGCAGGGATAAAGCCGATTGGCGTCGCCAGCTGGTAGCATACATATGCAGATGCCTGAAAGCTCCCTTGTATGCGAGCGTATTCATCCATCAGCCGCTCATAATCCGGGTCATTTCCACGGATCACCGTGCCGTCCAGCTCACATCTGATCAAATAGCTCCAGTCATTATAAGCACTTTCAAGCACCCAGCCGTCATCCAGATAATCCTGTACGGTAGCTTCCTGCCTTTGCAGGATCTCCTGATCATCGCCGCTGTAAATATATTCCGTCGCATGCCACAGATGATGCTGCAGCTCCAGCTGATATTCAGACACCGTATAGTATATATAGCCCTCTGAATCACCGACAGCCAGAGACAAGCCATCATGCACGTAAATCCCCGGCTTTCCTTCAAAGGTTCCAAATTGGATATCCGAGCCCCAGGCTCTTGCCTCTTCTCCAAACGGATACCGCTCCGCCGTTTTCCCGTTGAAGGTCCAGACCTGATATGGCAGAAGATGCTCGCCCAAAACCGGCCACCCCATGTTATACAGGTTTTCACTTCCCGCATAGCACGTCACCAGCAGCGGGTACCCGTCGCCGGGATCAAACAGCGCTGCTTGCAGGCTGTAGCTCTCACCTGCGTCCGTTTTCATCTCCGGCAGCTGTTCGAGCACGGCGGCGTAGGCCTCAGCCGCTTCGCGGCTCATGCGGCAGTTTGATATGTCGCCGAAATATACGACGTTGCTCAGCTGCGAGGGCCAGTCGGGCGCTTCCGGTTCTGCCGGTTCTTCCGGTTCATCCAGCGCGTCCGGCTGTTCGGACTGCTCGGTCTGTTCGGACTGTTCGGTCTGTGCGTCAAGCTCCTGCCGCTTTTTCTCAGCAAGGTCGGCCAGCTCGCGGTCGCCGGTCGCCTCCGCGCCGGTTTCGAGCGTGCGCAGCGCGGCGTCCTCGTCGCCGGTCTTTTCATATGCTTCGGCCAGCTTGCGGTACGCGTCGGCGTTCTTGGGATCAATTTCAATCGCCGCCTCAAAGGCCAGAATGGCCTCTTGATAATTGCCCTCGGACAGATAGCGCACGCCGAGGTCATATTGGGTCTGCCAGCCGGGCGCTCCGTCTGCCGGGTCAGCTTCCGGTGCTTTGCTGCACGCGGCAAGCGTCAGCAGCAGAATTATTGTTAAAAAAACACAAGTGAACTGTTTCATCTCCATTTCTCCTTTTATCATATTCACTGTCCATGCGGCGCGGCATGCAGTGATGAAGCATCACCAAGCACATAAAACTTTCCGCTGCGCGTTTCACATTTTCTGTCTGACATACATATATTCTCGATTTGGAAGCTACCTCTGACGCGAAGTAGATCGTCATTTAAGTTTGCACCATTTGTGCCGTAACTGTGATTTTCCGCCCCATTCTCCAGCCGTCACCACAACATCGCTCCGCTTTACTCCCGGAGCAGCCATTCTGTCTCGGCAGCCTCAAGCTGCTGCAGCGTGTCGGCATCGACAACGCCCGTTTGGGTAAGTGAATGGTTCTTTTGCCAGCGCATCAGCGCCGCTTCCGTAGCCTGGCCAAAATCGCCGTCGACAACCACGCCATCATAGTTCATGACAACCAACATAGCCTGTACATATTTGACGTCCTCTCCCTGGCTGCCCTGCTGCAGCGTGCGCTCCGGGCGGGGATAGAGGCTGCGGTCCGCTCTGGTTTCTGCGGTGATGGTATAGGGGTCTGCGCCGCTATTGGCTTTTTCTATATGCGTGATGATCCACCGGCCGCTGCGTTTCTCAAATGAAATGGTCTGAACGGAATCAAAGTAATCTCCAAAACGCATCAGATCACATTCCGCCTCGCAGGTCGTTTCATCGAAGCTGACGATTTTCAGCGTCTGCGGATCATAGTTAAATACGCCGTATCCGCGCCCACCGCGAACCAGATACAGACCGCCATCGAATTCCCAAACGTTATCATTCAGCACGTCTGAAACGGTTGCGTAAGCGTTCTGCATAATGCCCAGACTGTCTACGTCCATATATTCTCTCAGGTTATCCAGAATCTGCTCCTTGCTGGAATAGTTCGAAATCGGATAATAGGAGCTGAACGTCGGGTCGATGGCTTCGTCTTCTGCGAGTGTACTCTCAAGCTCCGAGGTGGTCGCCGGAGACGGCACAAGGCGCTTGATTCTTCCGTACTGGCCGTTTTCATAGGAAACGATCGCCATATACGATCCCTGGCCCTCAACAAAAAACGTCTCACCCTCGACCGCGTTCAGCCACGCCAGATTCTCCTGCAAAAGCGCCAGAAGCTCCTGCTCGCTCAGCTGCGGCTGTTCCGGCTGCCGGCTGGCCTGTATGGAATCGCGCAGGTACTTTCTGCAATTCTCCGGGGTGTTGGCTAGGAAGTGCAGCACGTATTCGTCGTCAGCTGTGCAGGCTGCAAGGCGCTCGTCGAAAACAGCCTCGGAAACCTCCACATCATCGAGGTAGCATACCCGCTCACCGGACACATCCTCGGTTTTTGCGTAGCTCCAGAAATCATGATGCTCGATCTGCACGCCGTCCCAGCGGACATACTGCAGCTCGTAACCGGCAGACGTGCCGTGGCCCTCATTGACAATGGCCCCCGCCGCGGTGACGCGGACATCGGGATTGATCCAGGTATCGACAAAGCCGTGGTACAGCTCCGTCACCTGATCGTTTTTCCATGTATAGAGCGTATAATCGGTCAGCGCGATCTGCTCAGACTGCCCCTGCGTATCAATTTCGCCGCAGATCAGCTCCGGCGTGCCGTCTTCGTCCAGATCGACAGGCGCAAAGCCCATTGTGCCGTCTGTGCCGAGCAGCGCGGCATAGGCGCGCAGCGCCTCCTGCGGCCAAAGCTCGCAGAGCGCCTGCAAATATCGTTCTTCACCCGTCTCGAGATAACGCGCCTGCAGCCGCTTCGCAAGCTCCTTCCCGGTTCCAAGCGCCCGGCTGCATTCGATCAGACGCGCAAGCACATCCTCGTCCTTTTCGAGCAGCTTTTCATAATAGGACTCCGCCTTTTCATAGTCCTGCGCACCGTAGTACGCATCCGCCGCGCGGCGGTACAGCTCGTCCGTCTCGCTCCCCCACTGCATTGCCGATTCGTAATCCTCCGCAGCGCTGCGGTATGCATCCGTCTGTTCGCTGCCCTGCGCGCTCTGCGCCAGCTCCCAGTACGCGTCGCCTCGCTGCTCATACGCCTGCGCATTCTTCGGGTCGATCTCAATGGCTGCGGTAAAGGCCAGAATCGCCTCTTCATACCTTCCGTCCGACAGATAGCGCACGCCCAGATCGTACCGGGACTGCCACGTCGGCGCGGACTTCTCCTCAGCGTCAACGGAATGCGCGGAACAGGCGCTCAGCAAGCCGAGCAGTGCCAGCAGGAAACACATCATCTTTATTCTTTTCATACTTTTCTCCATTTTTTCCAAATATCTATAACGCAGACAAAAGGGGCAGCGTAGAAGCACTGCCCCTTTGTAATTCTGTCTTAGTTGAAGCTGCTCTGCATGGTCGCCTTCAGGCCCTGATCCGTGTTCTGCAGCTCGCGGGCCGCCGTATCCATCAGCGTTGCGTAGCCCTCCAGCATTTCAGAGAAGCTTGTGAAGCTGCTCTGCATACTCTCAAATTTTGCGACGAACGCAGCCTGTGCCTCGCCCTTCCAGGTCTCGTTCAGCGCAAGGATCAGCGAGCGCAGCCGCGCCATCGTGTCGTCGTGCTGACTGCGGAGATTGCGGACCTCTGTCGCCTTGGAATTCAATACCTCGGGTGTTACCTGAATCAATGCCATGATCATTTCCTCCTATTTATATTTTATAAATTTTAAACTTCAAATTCAGCTGTCTGCTTTTTCTGCGTTTTTCTCCAGCTCTTCTCTCACGCTTGCCTGATAGCTCTGCACCTCTGCGTTGATGTAGCCCAGAAAATGAACCGAATCAATATCCTCATGCTGGAACAGGAACATCGTTTCCGCATCGATATACCCTTCCGGGAACGGTTCGCCAATGTAGTCATACGTGGTGTTTGTCTGCTCGTCATGAACGATTGTGCCGATAATGAGCAATTTCCGTGTGGCGCCCTGCAGAGCGACCACGCTTCCGATCGGAAGCAGATCCTTATACATAATACATATCCTCCCTTACTGGTGTTTACCGGAACGCAAATTCCAGCATCTCATCCACATATTTTTTGCTTTGCTTATAGAAAGACTTCACATTTTTCGCCGCTTCGATCACGAAATTCGCCGTCGAATCAGCGTCCATGAACTTACTCCGGAGCCATTCATCCGGCTTGTACCATTTGAACTCATTCCCGATGACGTCTTCAAACGAGGTTTGGCCCCACAAAAAGGAATATCCGGTCTTGCCCGTCAGATCCGTATTGAGCTTTCCGAACGACTTGAGCATTTTCTCCGTGCCTTTCAGGAGCGACACCATATCCAGTCCCGTATAGGCCAGCTCGCCGAATTTCTCACCGGCTTTCTTGTTTCCGAGCATTTCGCCCAGCTCTCCGCCATTCTTCTTCAGCAGATCCTTCAGGTAATTTGTTTTCCCCAACTCGTCGTACTCATCACGCGCAACATGGACTATATCCGCGCTTGCGCTTGCAATATCGTTTCCTGCGCTGGTAATGATACAGAGTGCAACCGGAATTCCCGCAACGGTGCTGCACGCGGCAACTGCTCCGGCGATTTTGACAATACTCTTGCCGATCTTGACCGCGCCCTTGCCGTATTCCACGACATCATACATGGTCCCGTGATTCTGATAGCTTTTCTTTGCCGCGCTGACGACGTTCGAAACAGAGGTTTTGACCGCGCTGCCAAAGTCCGAGACATCGTCCTTGAGCTTGGAGAACCACCCCTTCTTTTTGCTGACCACCGCCTGCTTGACGCCGTCGCACAGGGTTTCGGAGGTCCGAAGGCCAAACGTCTTTCCCAGCTCGTCCGCGCATTTCTGTCTGTCGATCCCCCGCAGCGCGACAGCCGGCAGCGTTGTGGCCGCGAGGCCCGCGCCAATGGCGTCGGCGGCTTCGTCAAGCCCTCTTGCTCTGTGGCCGAGCTTCTGGTCCGTCTGCGTGAAGCGGTCGCTTGCGGCAAGCAGCATCTGCGTCATTGCCTCCAGCTGGGTCTGCTCTGTCGTGCATCTGCGGGAAAGCGCCTCCAGCGACTGTCTGATCTGCTGCGTCGCCGCGATCTGCATATCCAGTCCGTTCAGGACGCTGGAAACATTCACGGCGACCGCGCGCATTGCACCCGACTGCTGTCTCAGCCGTGCCTGCGCCTGCTGGACGACTGCGGATTCAATTTTGATCTGCACCGGCACAACCTCCTTACCATTCGCCGCCTCCGCCGGAGCCCATCCCGCCTGACGCGGACATGGACGCCTTTGTTCGTGCTTCTGCGGCTTCAAACTCATCTGCGGCCTTGCGGATCGTGTGCGCAAGACGCGACAGCTCATCCTGGATCTTTCGGATCTCGCGCAGCCGGCGCTCGGCTGCCTGATCGTATGTATCGGCGGCTTCTCCGGCCCACACGCCGGCAAGCTGCTGCCGGAGCGCCTGAATGCTCTGCGCGATCTGACTGCATTGCTGCTCGCTCTGTTCAAGCTGTCTTGCCTGCGCACGCGCATTTTCATAATCTATGCGGATCAGGCTCATTTCTGAAGCTCCTTTCCAAGGGTGTGTTTCAGGATGGTTCTATCTTACACTATGTAAAATAATTTGTCAATATGTTAATTCAAATACGTTGTAATATACAAAAACTGGCGCTGTAATTTGTTAAAAACAGCAAATTACTCCAATATAGCGCAGCCCTGCAGGCTTGCGCCGTCCCAGATCCCGCAGGACGCAAGCGTTCTGGACTCCGCAATGGGCGCTCCTTGGTCGTACAGGCGGATCGCAGTGCAGCTGCCGTAAACCTGCGGATACAGGGCGCGGAGCATTTCCAGAACACGCGCATTCACCTCTGCGACCGGCAGGAACGCCGGAAGCTCCACATCCAGCTGCTCGTCTCCGATGGTCAGGGTCACGATCACATTCTGACAGGCCTTCATTGCGGCGCGCCCTCCCGTACCAGCGCACGCAGCGTGCGCCGGATCTGCTCCGGCGTGCTCCTGCGGACGATCCAGTCCTCCGTCTCCTCCTCGCCGGGCTCCAGCCGGAGCAGCATATCGGAATCGTACACAAGACAAAGGCTTTCCAGCGTTCGCGTCTGCAAATGGACCGTGTTCACGCAGCAATAGCCGCACCGCCGTTCCAGACCGGCAAGCAGAAGCGCCGCCGCGTCCTCCGGCATTCCGGCTGCCAGCAGCTCTGCCCGGCCTGCGTCTGTGTCCTTCAGACAGTGCTGCAGCAGCTCGTTTGTAAGGCTCCAGTGCGTCTGCGCCTCAGGGGCTTCCTGCGCTTTGCAGCACTCCATCAGCCTTGCAAGCGCCAGCTCTTCTATTTCCCCGTCCGCAGCTCCGGTCAGGCTTGCCAGCTCGCCATCCTTTGTCAGCTGCGCCCAGCAGCTCCCCTGCCGGTACAATACGACGGACGGCTCCGCCTGTCCGCAGTTGACCGCATCGACAGTCAGATACAAGTCGCATTCCGCACAGATTTCAATGAGCCGCCGCAGATCGCCGCGCACGATCGCCGCGCCTTCAAATTGCCGCGTGATCGCGCCGCTCTGCTCCAGCTCCTCCAGGCAGACTTCATACGCCGCCCGGATCTCCTCGTGATCCATCATCATAAACGGGTCGCGCACGCCAAAAAGATGCTCCGCGCCCAATTCGGACGCCAGCACGACCAGCGCTCTGATCGAGAGCCTGCTCCGCTCCATTTTCTCTGCCTCCTCTATCTTCTCTATTTTTGTACTGCCTTCAGCTTGACCGCATGGCCATCCTGAACCAGATAGCCCATGCCGGCGCCTGCATCCTGTGACGCGGCGCTGTACGCCAGATCGGTCCGGGCAAACATATGCGCCTGCGCGCTTCCGCCAAGCAGAAGGGTCGTTTTTCCGGTCATTTCCATGGTGAAGCGCTCGCCCGAAGCGGACAGCTTTGTAATGTCCGCCGCGTTTCCGCTTACGATCACCGCGACGCGCAGCCCTTTGCCAAGGACCAGAATGCTGGCCAGCCGCCGCAGCGTCTGGTCGTTGATCGAATCGATGCAGCGCTTCAGATCGTCAATGCAGATCAGGATCCACGGCCAGTCCGTGCTCCCGGCGCTCGCGTCCTTTCTTTTCTGCATCTCCGGCATCAGCGCGGCGATCTCACCGTCAAACGCCGCCGCAGCCTGCGCCTGCGCGCCGTGAAATACAATGTGCTTCGCAGGCGCAAGCTTTTCTGCGGCCTGCGCAAAAATGGCCTGAACGGTACTGCTTCCGTCCTGCGCGCAGGAGATCAGCAGAAACTGCTCCTGCGCAAGCGCGGCGAAGCACGGCTGCACAGACTGCTCCGTAAGACCGCAGAGGATCTGCTCCGACGGATATTCCCGCCAGTCCACGACCTCCGGCAGCACCGGGATCGGCGGCGGGCAGGCGCCTGTCCATGCCCCGCGCATCAGTCCGGCAAGCCGCCGGATCTCATTGACGCGGTCGATCTCCCGTTTTCCCGCTGCGGGAAGCGCCGTCTGGAATTCCAGCGGCGGAGTGCTTCTGACCAGACCGCGTCCGGCCAGATTTTCCGGCTCCAGACCGTTCGTTTTGCCGACGATCTGCGCGTAATCGCCGCGGTCCGTCATCCGCAGGCAGACAGCCGCCTTGATGTGCTGGCTGATCCGGTACGGCAGCGCGTTCACCGCGCCAGCGCTAACCAGCAGATACATCCCGCAGGCCGCACCGTCCCGCACGAGCGTCTGCAAAAAGCCGTCGATATCCGGGTACAGCTCCAGCGCAGGCGCAACGTGATCCAGCAGAAGCACGATCCATGGCAGCTGCTCGCCGGTGGCTTCCCGGTAAGCGTCTATGCTGACGAGGCCTTGTCCGGCAAGCAGCTTCTTCCGGCGGTCCAGCGTGTCGATGAGCATGGTCGTCAGCTTGCTCTGCTTCTGCGCGTCGTCTCCGTCCACGATGCCGCCGACGTGCGGCAGCTCCCGGAACAGCCGGAGGCTCCCGCCGCCGAAGTCCATCAGATAGAGGTGCACCTGCTCCGGAGAATAGCAGAGGGAAAGGGACATGACCGCCGATTGCAGCAGCGTCGTTTTTCCGGTCGCAGGCGCACCGTAGACTGCATAGCTTCCGGATTCCGAGAAGTTCAGCGACATCGGGCGCTGCGACTGCGCCGCAGGATCGTCCAGAAGGCCGATGACGGCCCGCAGGCCCTGCTGCTGCGTTTCCCAATGCGCGCCGTCGAACGCCGCGCAGACGACGTCGCGCAGACGCAGCTGCTCGGGCAGCTTTGCCGTCCAGAGCTGCCGCGCCTTTTCCACGCCGCGCTCCCGGCAATAGCGGTCCAGATAGTCCACGACCGCATTGATCTCCTTTCGTTCGGAGCGGTATCCCGTTGTTTTTTCCGGTTCGTAGCAATGGCGGTTCCCGTACAGGTCCACCACAGCCGTCTGTCCGCCCGTCTGCCCCGCAGTCTCGCGGAACGGCTGATAGGGTGCGCCGCTCCAATAGGACTGGATCTGCTCATAGACCTCGTCCTCGCCCACCTGCACGTAGGCGCGGCCCGGCGTTGTGATCTGCGCCGCGTCAGTATGGTGCAGCATCTCCCGGCTGTCTGCGGCGTTTGCCACCTTCAAACACCAGCGGAAGCGCGTATTCGCGTTCATTTTATCGTCTACAACACCGGCGGGCTTCTGCGTCAGAAGGATCATATGGACACCCAGCGTCCGGCCAACCGCGAACACGCGATTGACCGCCTGCATGAATTCCGGGAACCGGTTCTTGAATTCCGCGAACTCGTCGATCACGATAAACAGATATCCCAGCTGCTCATCCGCCTTGCCCTCGCGCAGCAGCCGTCTGTAATCGGAGATATTGCTGACCTTCCAGCGGTCGAGCAGCTCCTTGCGCCGCGTCAGCTCGTATTCGAGCGCGATGAGGTTCCGGCCGATGCTCGTATCCAGATCGGATATGCGTCCGGCAAGATGCGGCAGATTCTGGAACGGGAGCAGCAGGCCGGTGCCCTTAAAGTCGATCAGCACGAAGCTGACCACATCCGGTGGAAAGCGGACTGCCATCGACAGGATCCAGGACTGCACCATTTCGGACTTGCCGGAGCCAGTCGTGCCCGCGACAAGGCCGTGCGGCCCGTGCCGCTTTTCATGAATATCGAACAGGAACGGCGTGCCGTCGCCGCGAACGCCGATCGGGACCGCCATGCTGCGCTCCGGCTCTGCGTTCGCCCAGTTTTTATCCAGTGCCAGCTCCGAGGGCCGCGAAACGTGATAGCCCTGCAGGAACGACACCGAGCGCGGCAGCGCCGGAGCGCCCTTCGCCTCCATGCGGAGCGGCGCCATGCTGCGTGCGAACTGCTCGTACCGGGCCTGCGGCACCTGCTCCGGCTGGAACGGCTGCTTCCGGGACGCGTGCCTGCGCTCAAACAGCACGCCCACTTCTTCCCTGCAGTCCAGAATATCGTGGCATTCCTCCGGGAGCAGATCGATCCGGTCAAACAGGTACAGCACGCTGATGCCAAGCTCCCGGCGGTTTGCCGTCAGAAATTTCATAAACGCGTGCTGCGTGACCGTCTCCGGCGCTGCGCACACGAACAGGTACCACGGCTTTGCACGCGGCGCTGCGCCGAGCCCGGCGTTCTGTCCGGCAGCGGCCCGCGCCGAGAAGACCGGCTCGAGCCGTTCGAGCAGGGCGC
>ERZ857998.1426-NODE-1426-length-27151-cov-3.932573_pt1 | contig 27151 bp, 20 predicted proteins | sample MGYA00519954_ERZ857998 | MGnify/ENA primary metagenome ERZ857998 (study PRJEB31778, sample SAMEA3449424) | human gut metagenome | biome: human gut; feature: human-associated habitat; material: faeces | place: United Kingdom | collected 2010/2012 ...
TATTTTTCATTCCAATCAAACGTCATTAAATAAAATTTAAGTGTTATAGTTGGAGGCAAAGATTGGACATCATAATCATCTTTTACTGAACTGTAACTTTTGAAACTTAAAAAATTCGTAAAAACCTTGAAAAAAACATGAAAAACTGATATAACTTAACTAATAAAAACCAAGGAGAAAATATAAAATGAAAGATATTTGGATAGACGCAGCTAATAAGGAAAAGAAAGTTAATAAGAAAAAAATAGTTATTTTAACGATAATTATAGTATTTATTGTAATAGCAATTATAACAATTGGGCTATATAGTACTAATGACAAAGCAAGAGAATGGATTGATAAAAATATATTTAGAAAAGAAGTATTACAAGATAAAGTAGCAACAATAGATTTAAAAGAGAATCAAGATTCTAATATTTATGCTTTTAATAAATATATAGGTATTTTAAATAAAACTAAATTTTCAATTTATAATAGTACAGGAAGTCAGGAAAAGACACTTGATTTACAAATTTCAAATCCTATTTGGGGTTCAGCAAATAGATTTTTAGCAATAGCAGAAAACAAAGGGAAAAAAGTCTATTTAATTTCAGATAAAGACATAGCTTGGGAAGCGGAAGTGGAAGGAAACATTTCACAAGTACATGTTAATAAAAATGGATATGTAGCAGTAGTAATAGTAGATACAAGTTATAAAACAGTTATAAAAACATATAATCCTCAAGGAAAAGAATTGTTTAATACATATCTATCATCAACAAGAGCAGTAGATGTTAGCATCTCAAATGATAATAAGTATTTAGCAATTGCAGAAGTTGACACATCAGGTACTATGATACAATCTAGTATAAAAGTTATATCAATAGATAAGGCAAGTACTGATCCTACTAATTCATTAGAAAATACATATAAGGGAGAAGAAAATAAGCTAATAACTAATATAAAATATCAAAATAAAAATAAGCTAGTTTGTATGTATACAGACTCTATACATCAAATAGAGAATGGAGAAGATATAACACTAATAGATAATCAAAATAAAAAAGTAATATTTCAATCAGTAAATTTAGTAAATAGAGCATGTTCGATTGAAGAAAAATCTTCGGGATTATTTACAGCAGATTCTTTAGTAAATATAGTAAATATTGAAAATCATGAAATAAAGCAATATACAGCAAGTTCTGTTACTAAAGAATTATATACATATGGAAATATTATAGCAATTAATTTAGGAACAGAAGTAGAGTTCATTAGTACAGATGGATGGCTTGTAAAGAGATATGTGGCAAATCAAGAAATTACTAATATTGTTGTTTCAGATAGTATAGCAGGAATTATCTATAGAGATAAAATTGAAATTATAAACTTATAAAAGGGGATAAATTATGGGAATTGTAATTGATATAATAATTATATTATTTATATTAGCTTCAGCGTTTTTTGGCTATAAAAAGGGATTAATTTCATTGGCAATAAATATATTAGCATTTATAATTGCAATGGTTGTAACATTATTATTATATAAACCAATTGGTAATATAATAATTAATAATACTACAGTAGATGAAAAGTTACAACAAATGATACAAACCAAAATAGAAGAGTTTATGAAAAATGATGATAGTAAAGATAGTTCAAGTAAACTTATAGAAAGTGCAAAAAATGGACTTTTACCAGATACATCTAAAAGTTTATCAATAAATATTATATATGGAATAACATTAATAGTGTTATTTATAATAATTAAAATTTGTTTATTACTAGTTAATTCGTTAGCTAATCAAGTAGCAAAATTTCCAATTATAAAACAATTTAATGAAATAGGAGGAGTTTTGTACGGATTATTAAGAGGAATTATTATTACTTATGTGATTTTAATGGTAATACAATTAGTAGTAACACTTAATCCAAATGGAGCACTTGATAATGCTATGCAAGAATCGTATTTAGCAAAGACAATGAGTACTTATAATATATTAAATGTGTTTTTTAAAACATAATATTTTCTAAAAAATACTATAAAATAAGAGATTGGGGTATTAGTTACGACTCAATCTTTTTTTGTTAATGTTGGAGTTTATGTTACTATTAAAAAGTAAATTCAGTAAAGATTATAAGAATGTAAATTATACTGTGTTTATTTATTGTGAATTTTTTGTAAAATTATTGCGTTTTATATATAAGTTTGTTATACTTATAACATAAAATTTTAGGAGTGAGCAATTTTGAAAAAAAGTAATTCTAACAAAAGAGGAAAAAAAGGAACAACAAATAAGAAAAAGAAAAAAGTATGGAAAAAAGTTTTACTTATAATGTTATTTATTATATTAATAGCAGGAAGTGTATTTGCATATAAAGTTTGCAAAAATGGAGGCGGAATGTCTGGGATGTTAGCAACAGTGGTAGGACATGATGAAAATACCAAGAAAAATTTAGGGGAATTTAAATGCTTAATATTAGGTATTAGTACAGATCAAGAAAATGTAGATTTAACTGATACTATTATGGTTGCTTCTTATAATCCAAATACTCAAAAAGCTACATTATTATCTATTCCAAGGGATACATATACTGGAAAAACTCCAGCTAAAGCAACAGCTTATGAAAAAATAAATGCATTGTATAGTAGAAAACATAGACCAGATGAAACTTTAGAAGCAGTAAATGAAATAACAGGTTTAGATATTAAATATTATGTAGTGGTAAAAACAGAAGCTTTAATTAAATTAGTAGATGTAATTGGAGGTATTACATTTGATGTTCCAATTGATATGAATTATGATGATACATCACAGAATTTACACATTCATTTAAAAGCAGGAGAACAAAAATTAGATGGAGATAAAGCAGAACAGTTAGTAAGGTTTAGACATAATAATGATGATACTTCATATCCAGAAGAATATGGTGACAATGACACAGGAAGAATGAGAACACAAAGAGAATTTATTATGCAAGTTATAAAACAAACAGCAAAACCAGAAAATATATTTAAAATTGGAGAAATTTTAGAAGTTGCAAAAGAATATGTAATAACTAATATAGACTTTGAAGTTGCAAAAGATTATGTCCCATATGCAGTAGAGTTTAATACAGATGATTTATTAACAGCTAGTTTACCAGGAATCAATACTAATAAAAATACATCTGGAACATGGGTATTTATACATGATAAAAAAGCAACACAAGCATTAATACAGGAATTATTTTATGATAGAGATAATACAGAAGAGTTAACTGAAAATGCAGAAACCACAACAAATAATGTAACTTCAAATACTTCAACTAATAGTACTACTAATAATACAGCAACATCAAATAAAAAAAGTGATATTAAGATAGAAATATTAAATGGAAGCGGAGATAGTAAAAAACTACAAAAGGCAGTAAGTGAACTAGAAGGAGCAGGTTATAAAGTTACTAGAACTGGAACTACTAATTCAACTTCTAAAACAACTATTATAGATAAAAAAGATGTAAGCAATACTTTATTACAAAACATGAAAGAAGTATTAGGTACAGGGGTTATACAAAATAGTCAATCAAGTTCAAGCAAAGTCGATGTAACAATTATTATAGGAAAAGATTATTAATAATCAATATACTATTATAGAAAAGATAAGATAATAATTTAAAATGCTTATCTTTTCTATAATAAATTTAATTCAACAAAATTTATTTCAAGTAAGATTCTTACTAAAATCCAAATTAATAAATATTAGTTATAAAGCACATAATGTGGTGGTTATATAAAAAAAGCCAAAGAAAAAATATAAGATTAATATAAATTATATGGTTTGCTAAATTATTCTGAGGAAGGAGAGATACATATAAGAATAAATAATTTCAATAAAAAAAATAAAATTCTATTAATAGTAATTGTAGCAATTGTTGCAATAATTAGTTACTATTTTATTTTTGATAGAAAAGAAGAGTGGTTAAACAATCAAGAACAAAATTTAGAAATAAAAGAAGAGATTAAAACAAATGATCAAATTGAAAATAATTCTAATGAACAACAACTAGAAAAAAACGAAAATATAATTGTTCATGTTAGCGGAGCCGTAAATAAAGAGGGAATTGTAGAATTGAAAAATAATTCCAGAATTATAGATGCTATAGATAAAGCTGGGGGATTAAAAGATGAAGCAGATATTACAAATATAAATTTAGCATATATAATAGAAGATGGGATGAAAATTCATATACCAAGTAAAGAAGAAAAAGAGTCAACTATAATTGTAGAAAGTAATATAGATTCTGGAACAGTAGAACAAAGTAATGAGATAAAAAGTAATAATAATAAAAAGTTAAAGATAAATATAAATACAGCTACTAAAACGGATTTAGAAACTTTACCTGGAATTGGAGAATCAACAGCTTTAAAAATAATAGAATACAGAAAGGAGAAAGGAAAGTTTAAATTAATAGAAGATATAAAACAGGTAAATGGTATTGGAGAAAATAAATTTAATAAGATAAAGGAACTAATTACAGTATAAAATAGTAAATAAAATGGCATGTAATCAAATTGTAATAAAAATAAAATATTAAAGAATGTAGTGTTTATATTTTAAATATCCGCAAGTAGTTTTCTAGTAATGCATTGTAATATTCTTGAACTAAGAAATAGCTACTATTGAAACTAAAATAATAATGTAGTAAATTTTAATTAGTGATTAATAACATTAAAGGGGATATTATTATGAAAATTAGGAAATTTTTGAAAGTATTAAATTTTTTATTTATTATTTTGGTGGCAGAAGTAATAATTGGACTAGTATGTATAACAAATAAGATAAAAGATGCTAAGTATGAAGAAGATAAAACTAGTATTACTCAAATAGCAATTAATCCAATTGAGAAAAAATTGGCTAGTTCACAAGTTACGAGAATTACTTCATCAAGTAGATTGATATTAGAGCGTATAGTAAAGACCATGGAAAATACTGGATGTGGAAAAGCATATTGGGATCAATGTAAAAATGCAGTAAGGACGCCAACACCTACTTCAGGAGGATTATATTATATAGACATACCATTATTTTATTTTAATGAAGTCGTTGGAGATTGTAAAAAGATAACAGAGTTTGATTTTTCAGGATTAAGTATAGGAAGAATAACTACGTTACCTGATTTTTCAAAATGGCCTAATTTAAGAAGATTAAATTTTTCTAATTGTAAAATATCTGAAACAAGTGGATTTATGACTTCTTCTGGAAGGAAAGCTTTAAGAAAGATTACATATATAGATTTAAGTAAAAATAATATTGAAAGCATAAATACTGGTATTGTACAGGATGCTAGATATAATTTAAAACAACAACAAATAATTAGAAATCTAGGAACAATAAAGAATGGAAATACAGGAATTAGTACATTGCCAGATATTTTTGTAAAATCATATGGGAATATAGCAGCACCTACTAAATATCGCAAGGATAGTAATATTGTTAAAATATCTGGAAAAAAAGTTACGATTAAGAGTAAAGGTAATGGAAAACAAAATGGAGTAGTTCAAATTCCAGCTGCTTCAAATTCACCATTTAAAGGTTCATATGTATCATTTAACTGGACAGGAACAAAAGCAAGTACTAATCCAAATTATAATAACAACAATAATAATCAAATTTATTATAATATATCTCTATCATATAAATCAAGCACTACCAGTGGGTGGGAACAAATAAAATATATTGAAATTTATCCAACTTCAGGGGAAAATGTTAATTACAATAATGCTAAAGTTTATGTAAACGGAAATTATGTAGGAAATAATACAGTAAAGTATCCAGTAACTAAAAATGGAAAATATACTATAAAGATAACATATCCAGGATTAAGAGATATAATTCTGAACCAAGAAGTTAAAGGAATAGATAGAGAACATCCAACTTTTACTACTAATTATAAAAGTGAAACAGGTAAAAATATAAAGTATTTAACAGTATATGCTAAAGATAATGTTGCTATAAAAAATATATCAGTAAATGGAACTAATATATATAGTTGTAATAAAAAAGATTATTATTGTGCATATTCAGCAACATATAAAATTTCTAAATCTGGAAAATATACAATTAAAGTTGAAGATTTAGCAGGAAATTGGAGAAAGATAGAAGAGAATGTTAATGTAGACACTACTCCACCTAAAATACAAAGTTTACAAATAAAGAAAAATGATAAGATTTATGATAAAGATAAATGTGCAGTAAAAGTAGGAGACAAATTGATATTAAATCTTAAAGCACATGAAGAAGTTTCAAAATATAGTGGAATAAAAATTAATGGAACAGATTTAAAAACTGGTACAATAAATGTAGGAAATAAAACCAATTTCTCTATAGAAATTCCAATAACAGATAAATTTGGAACAGGGACTTTATATGGAGATTATGTAATAGAAATATATGGACTATCAGATAAATGGGGAAATGCTACAAGTTATACTATAAAAAATAAAGTTTATTTCGATAGTAGTTATCCTGAAATAAGTGAAATAAATATAACAGGAGGAAAATTGTCATCTGATAAACAAAAAATGACAATATACCAAAATCAAAAAATAGTAATAGATTTAACAACAGAAGAGAAACTTGGAAATAATCCAGAAATATATGTATGTGGACACAAAACGACTTTTGCTAGATTAAAAAATAAAAATAAAAAAGATAAAAGTGAAATATATCATTATTATGCATATTTAGATTCAAATTATATACTACAAACAGCTAATGCATTTGGTTATGTAGATAAATGTATACCAATAGAGATAAAGAATTATAAAAATTTGTCAGGAAACTTGGGAGATGACATTATTATAGATGAAAGTAACAAATCTTCAAATGGAATTTATTTATATTACGGAAATAGTGAATTAAATAAGTTATATTTAGCAAGTGATAAGAATGAAAAGGATAGGGCTATAGCAGGAGATATAAATCAAGACGGATATGTTAATGAATACGACTATTTGTTATTACAAAGATATTTATCTAAATTACAAGAACTTACAGATGATCAAAAAAAATATGCTAATGTTGATGGAAATGAATCTATTGATGCTAATGATTTAACAGCTTTAAAAGTTATTATAAATAAAAGAGTAAATTCATTACAAATAGGAAGTTCAGAAACATTTAAGGTATATGACAATGAAAATAAATTAGTTTCAGGTGATAATTTAAAATTATCTGTTACTGAAGGAGAAGAATTTATAAATGTTACCGAAAATGAAGATGGTATTTCAATTAAATCAAAAAATGAACTATCAGCTTTAAATGGTAGTGTGGTAATAAAAGCAACATACCTAAATGAAGATAATGAAGAAGAAAAAGCAGGAGAAATAAAATTAAAAATAATAGATAGAGATAATATTACTACTGGATTTGAAGTAGTTACTGCAAAAAAAGTAAATAAAAATATTTTAGGAGATGTTAATAAAGATGGATTTATTACAGAGGTGGATTCATTTGAGGTACAAAGAGCAATAGTAAACTTAATTCAACTTACAGAAGAAGAAAAAGAAAGAGGAGATATTAATAGAGATGGTTCATTAAATATAGTTGATGCTACAGATATTCAAAAAATGTGTGTTAATAATTATAATGGAATGTATAAAAATGATGTTTTTACATTAAAGTTTAATAGTTTTGAAGATAATAATTATGAAGACATTAAAGACGAAAATATTCAAAATCAAATTAGATGGTATGCGGAAGGGCAAGAAGATATGGTAACTATTACTCCAAATAATGATGGAAGTGCTAATATTAAAGTTAATGAAAATGCTGTAACAGGTAGCAAAATAGCTATATGTTGTAGCATGTTAGATGAGAATAGTGAAGATAATAAATATAAAACAGCTAGATTTAATATTGAAATTATAGATAAAGCATATGTTGAATTAAGTGAAAATACAATAAACTATGATTTGTCTAACTTACCGGATAAATATACATATTTAAAAGTAAACACAAATTTAGATAATAAAGACGCTGAGTGGAAAAGTTCAGATGAAAATATTGTAAAATTAAAAGAGGATAGTTATGGAAATGTAGAAGTTATACCTGTAAAAGAAGGAACAGCAAAGGTGACTGTTACAATTGATGGTATAAGTGATGAATGTGATGTAAAGGTAGAGAAATCTATTACTAAAATTTATACAAGTAAGCAAGATATTACACTAAAAGAATCATTAGAAGATGAAGAATATATAATTGCAAATTCAGTATCTAAACTTCTAAAATCAAGTGCAAATAGTCAAGATATAGAAGGAGAAATAGATGCAACAGAAGAACCAATTATTACATCATCAGATGAAGATATTGCAAGAATGTATAAGGATGAAGAAACAGGAGCATATAAAATACTTGCTATTTCTGAGGGAGAAGCAACTATAGAAATAAGTAGTCCAACAAACGAAGATGTTAAAGAGACAATAAAAGTAAATGTAAAGCCATTAAATATACCTACTATTCAAAAAGTTACAATTGATCAAGATGAAGGACAGCAGGAATATAAAAAAGGTGAAAAAATAAGTTTTAAAGTTGTATTTTCAGAAGAAATAAAGGGAGAAGTACCAGAGCTACAATTAGTATTTGGTAATAATTCAAGTGTTGGAATTCCTGAATTTGTTGGAATAGAAGATAATAATACAGCTATTAGATATGAATATGAAGTTCAAGAAGGAGATAATGGAATATTAAAAATATTAGGATTAAATGGTGGAAATTTAACAGATGATACCGGTAAAATGGATACTATATTAACAGTTAATAATGAAGAAGAAGAATTTACTATTGAAGAGACAGAAGAAAATATAGATATAGAAAATGAAACATTGGAAGTTTCATCTAATGATGAATCAGAAGATGAAAGCAAAGAACTAAGTGAAGAATATATTTCTAGCAATACTAAAGCATTTGTAGGAGATGATGTAACAGAGCAAGACGAAATGTCAGATGAATTAACAGGCAATTTAGAAACAGTTCCAAACGGAATAAATTTATTAGTTGGTGAAGTTATAGCAGATACTACAGCGCCAGAGATAACAGTAGTTCCAGAGATAGAGAAAGATAGCTATTATTTAAATAAAGGAGATATTGTAAAAGTTAATATTACTTCAAATGAAGATTTAGCAGAATTGCCAACAGTTACAATGGGAGGACAAGTGGCTACAGTAGAAGGTAGTGGCAAAGAGTATACAGCTAGTTTAGAAATAAATGACAAAATAAAAGAGGGATATCTTGAAATCCAAGTAAGTGGATGTAGAGATTTATCAGGGAATGAAGCAAATTTGACTGTAATTAATGAAGAAAATATGGATGAGCCAATAGTGATTGATTATTCAAAGTCAACTATAAAGACAATTGATATAATGGCAGAAGAAGGAAAAAACTATAAGGCAGGAGATAAAGTTAAAATTAAAGTCGTTTTTGAAGATGAAAATATGAAAAACAGAAATGAGTATATAGCAGCTGAAGAAGTACCTGTATTAAATATTAAATTTGGAAGAAACAAAGCAGAAGGAAATTTAGAAAGCGACTATACTGTAGGAGAATATGTAAATTCTATAATATATACATATACAATATCAGAAAAAGATATTGGCAAAATGACTATTAATAATATAACAGGAAATATAGAAGATGCAGCTGGAAATAAAACAGATTTAAGTAAGATTAATATTTCAAATGTTGTAACTGGACAAATAAATGAAATTGTGAAAGAAAATGAAAGCAATAGTAATAAAAATGAAGGAGTTTTAGAAAAATTACCATTTAAGTTACCATATACAGGTTCAGTAGCATTTTGGATTATAATAGCATCTGTTGGAGTAGGAGCTACAATTGCAGGAGTAAGTTATATAGTGAGAAAAAAACATTATATAAAATAAGCAAAAAATTAAAAAAGAGATTTAAGTTATAATTTTAACTTAAATCTTTTTTTTACTATTTTTTTTATAAATTAAAATAAAACAAATTATAATAAATATAAAAGCAATACTTAAATACAAAATGTAAATTGGTAATTTGGATTTTTCAACGTTATGTTCAGCAATAATATTAGTCGAATAAGTAACTCCTGCTACTGTATATTTTATTTTACCTAAAATAGAGCCTTCTTCAATTGGAGCTGAAATATTATCATTCAATATTATTTCAGGTGAAATTTCAGAAATATCTTGAGAATTAGATATCAGTACAGGAATACTTTCATCTAATAATAGATTCAGACTTTCGGTTTCTTTTGTTGCATTAGAGATGGTTATATTACTTGCAATGTCTCCTTCATTTGCAATAATCTTAATAGAATAATTAGAATATGCAAAGTCATAAATAGCACGAGTATCAGAAAATCGATTATTACTTCCAAGTACAACTCCAATTAATTCTAAATCATCTTTATAAGCAGAAGAAACTAAGCACTCTTTTGCTTGAGAAGTAAATCCTGTTTTTCCAGTAGTTAAATATTTATAATAAGATGAACTATTTGGAATTAAAAGTTCATTTGTAGAATTATATGTTCTAGTGCCATATTTGTTAGTTGATGGGATAGAACAAGAAGCTTGACCAGAGATTTTTCTAAATGTATCGTTCTTGAGGCAATATTTCATAATTATTGCTAAGTCATGAGCAGTTGTATAATGATTTTCATTATGCATACCATAAACATTAGTAAAATGAGAATCAGATAATCCTAATTCATTAATTCTAGTATTCATCATAGAAACGAAACTGTCTGTTGAACCTCCAATAAATTCTGCTAATACGTTAGCCGCGTCATTAGCAGAGTGAACTAATAAAAGTTCTAATAATTGTTCAACTGTAAGTTGTTCACCAATTTGAATATTAGCTATTGAATAACCATCTGGAATAGACATAATAGCATCATAGCTTGCTGTTACTAAATCATCTAAATTTGAATTTTCAATAACAAGAATTGCTGTTAAAATCTTAGTAGTACTAGCAGGGTACATTTTTTTATTTTCGTTTTTACTATATAGAATTTTATTAGTTTTATTGTCAATTACAATAGAGGCGTCTGCACTAATTGAAGGTTGATTTACAATATCAGCTGATAGAACATTTCCAAATGGAATTAAAATTAAAAATGTACATAATAATATAATAAATATTTTTTTTATTTTCATTTTTTTATATGATTATTTAATAAACTAAATAAATCATGGACTCCTTTCTATTAAAACAATATAAATAATATATCGTATTTCGACAAAAAATTCAATAAAAATACTTTTAAAATTGAATAATTATGTTACAGTTCAGTTGATGTCCAAGCTTTGGCTCTCACTATAACACTTAAATTTTATTTAATGTCTTTTCATTACATTCAAAAAGAAAATCTAATACAAGAAAATAAGGCGCTTTCACTCTGGCTCAAAATTATTATTATATGAATTTAAACTTTTTGAATGTAATTGGAGTAATCTTAGAATTTCTTAAATTATTTAATGGAAAATGTTCGCGTCGAGCTTTAGCTCGGACTAAGTGAAAGGGTGCCATTAAATTATTTTAGAAATTCTTAGATTATGTATTGAACCGAGAAAAGTTTAAATTCATATAATAATAATTTTGCCCGTGAACATTACTCATTTTCTTGTAAAATATTTTCTATTTTTCATTCCAATCAAACGTCATTAAATAAAATTTAAGTGTTATAGTGAGAGCCAAAGCTTGGATGTCATAATCATTTTTTACTAAACTGTAACATAATTTTAAAAGTACTTTTTAGTTGTGTTATAATATACAAAAAATTATCTAGAGTCAGAGTCATCATAATCTATAATTTCACAAATAGAATCTCCGGAATCTATTGAAGATCCTTTATCTAAAATTTTTTCTAATTCATCGTAAGTATATACTTTACTAAGTTTTTCAACTATTATTTTTCTTTGATTATCTTTGCTATATTCCTTTAAGTCAGATGATAACATAGTTTTAGCAACTCCATAAATTACGCTAGCAGCCCAATGTCCATTCCTTTTATCGTTTGCAAGTGTGTGATTTGCTTTAAAGATTATATTCTTTGTTTCTTTTATTGCATCATCTTTTTTTAAGTAATTACTTAGAACCATTAAATCTTTATATTTGAAGAAGTATGTAGCATTATCAGTAGCATATTTAATGGTTGTATTAGGATTTTTTATATGTTCTTCTTTTTCTTTATAAATTCTTTCTGCAATTATAACACTATTTAAATTTACTTTTCCACTTTCATCCGGAATAATATAAAATTCATAATTATAGAAAGGACTAGTTTCTGATATTTCTACTTTATTTGGTTTACCAGCTTTTAGCAAACTAAAAAGGGCCTCTCTTTCATTTGGGTCAATCATTAATTTAGGTTTAGAGCTTTTGCTTGAAGTGTTTTTTTCTTCATTAAAATACAAGCTATCATCTCTTTTTATTTTTTGGAGTTTATCACCTATTACTAATACAATATTAGAATATTTTTCTAAATCTTGTAATTGAGTATTATTTATAATATCAAGTGTTTTTTGTTTACTTATAATTGATTTTTGTGATAATTTTAATAAATCATCCTCTCTAATAAGAGCCTTTGAGTATAATTCAAAGATTTCTTCTTCAGGGATCCAACCTTCTTCTAAGAGTTTTAGTCTTTCTTCATAATTAATATTTTCTTCCCATACTAATTGTTTTATATATTCGAAAGGTAAGTTACCGTTTTTTACGAATTTTTTTACATCATTTAATTGAATAATATTTTCTTTATATAAGTCTGTTAAAAAAGTTTCTATTACAGAAGGATCATTCCATTCTATAATAGTATTTAATGTTAATAATCCTTGTTTATAAAATTCTTCTAATTGAGTTATATGTGTATCTATATGTCTTTTGTCATAATTTTCAATCATTTGCTCCATAAAGTTTAGTGAATATTTTTCGGTTTCTTTAGGATTATCATTTAGTAATATTTCTTTATAAAGATCTAAATATCTAGTATAGTTTATTAAATTATTTTCTTCAGATTTATTTTTATTATAATTATCATATAAAGAAATTAGTTCTGAAGCGGAAATTTCATTAGAAAAATTTGAATATTCTTTTAAATTTTTTATATATTCTATATCTATTATATTATCTTTATATAATGATATTATATCATTTGGATAAATAATTTTTTTAGTCATAAAATCTTTCAATAACTCAACAGGGCAATTTTTTTGAAATTTAATATTATTTAATATTTTATCTTTATTCCATTGTAATATTGTAGATACATATTGTAAGTTTTGACTATTTAATTTAGCTATATTTTCTAATTCAGAAGGTGAAAAACAAATCTTTACATATTGAGGATCTAAATCAAATAAAGTAAGTTCTTCTGAATTTATTTTATTTTTATATTCTTCTATTTGTGATTTCTTTATATATGAGTCGTCTGTAAATCTATTTATACAGTTAATTATATCAGTTAATGAATATTCTATGTCTTTAAGATCATAAGAATTTTTTCTATCTTGTAGAGATAAAGTTAATGTTTTATTATTTTTGGTATGTTTTATAATTGTATTTAAAATTTCTTTTATAGCAGGTGCATTTTCTATAGATATGAATTCATTTTCTAGACTTTCCTCAAATCTATATGCACTAATTGCAAGAAGCTTGTCAATATCTACATATTTTATATATTTTTCTAGTAAATTTTTCATATCTGATAATATATCATGAAATTTATTGTTTTCTATTAAATTTTCATATTCATCATAATTTTGGTTTTTTAAATTTTCTATTTCTTTTCTGGTTTTAACATTGTTTTTTAGGATTTGGTTTTCCAAAAGTAAAGTTCTCATATTATCTCCAATTTGTTCATTAGGAAATATATTATTAAAATCTGTTAGTACGATTGATTGTAATAGATATTCAATTCCTACAGTTTCGGTTTTATCAGATTCCATGAAATCTTGGTTTATTTCTTTGAATCTTTTTAGATTAGCGGAACTGTTTATTTTAATACCATCAATTAATTCTTTTGAATCAATTATATTTATGTCATATCTATTGGTATCTGTATTATAGAAATAGAATGCAAAAGATTCATCCATACCTTTACCTATTTTTTTGGCTATATTTAGATTTTGTTCTTGCTTTTGTTTCTGTATTATTAATTCCAGAGTTTCAGAATTATTACTTTTTGATTTATAGGTATTATCTTTTAATATAGAATCTATTAATTGTATATTATCAGAATAATTTTTTACAATTAATAATAATAATTTTTGTTTATTTATTTTGTTTTCGTGTTTAATTAAAAAATCTTTAATTTCTTTATAGTTTAAGTCAGAATTTTTTCTAGTAGAATTAACGAATTCATTAATTGTTTCAACATCATCACAAAAATATAATATATCAGATAAATGCATTAATAAGTCCGTAGAGTCTAAAAGTTCTTTTAAAGTTATTTTATTTAGTTTTTTCATATATTTTCCTCCATATATTTTCCATGGCATATATTATATCATGTTTTATGTTAATTAACAATAGGATTATAAAAAAAAAACATTTGCTATTGCTAGCAAATGCTTGATATAATTGGTTGCGGGGGGTAGACTCGAACTACCGACCTTTGGGTTATGAGCCCGACCATTTCTTCCAATTTTTATCTTTTAAAATTTTTATATATTCTTACTCTTGCAACCATTTCGAAAGTATTTAATATTTCGATTTTTTATATAAATTTATCAATGTCCCTTTCATGTCCCTTAAACTGTATTTTTAAGGACAGACACTATATTACATTCCCTTTAAAATTTTAGGTACTATTTGCATATTATTGATGGGTTCTAATTTTTCAATTTCAGCTTTATTCGTATCTTCATCATATTCAACATAATAGTCCATTGTTGTACTCGCTAAAGCATGACCTAAATATTGTTTGATTTGATTTACAGGTATGTTTACATCAATGCATCTTGTCGCAAATAAATGCCTTAATTGATAAACACTTAAATGTTTAAAATTATGTCTTTTTAAAATCTTATCAAGTGTATCCCATAAATAATCACTACTTAAAGCATGTCCTAAACTATTCATAAAAATATACTCATCATCTAGCTGTTTTTTATTGGTATATCCTTTTTGTTTCATAACATATAGCATATATGTATGCATTAAATTATTTAACCAATTTTGCAATGGTATGTTTCTATAACTAGATGGTGTTTTCAAGTCTTTTTCTTCATAAGTAGATTCGATTTTTTCAAAATTATCATCATAATAGGTTACTTTTCCATAATTATCTCTTACTTTTACATTAGCATTTTCATAGCTGTAATGTTTCCATTTCATCCCACCATTTTCTCCTGGTCTAACACCTGTATTCATTATAAAAATATAGCATAGTCCATTTGTTTCAGACAATAATATTTCTATTAGTTGTTGTTGCTCTGCTGGTGATATAATAGGTTTCTTCTTCTGTCTTTGCACTTTCGGTGTACGAATTGTTGGAATAGGATTAAATTTTATTATTTTATCAATTTCAGCATCTGTAAAAGCCATATTTAGAATACTTTTTATTTCCTTAATTGTTTTAGGAGAGTATTTTTTGATGCCATTTTTTTCATTTCCCGTTGTTAAATCTGAAAAATATTCTTGAAGAATTAATCTATCTAGCGATTGCATAGGATAGTTACCTAAATAGGGAATAATGTTTGTTTTGATTTTTTCAATGTACCCTTGTAGAGTTCTAGGCTTAACAAATGGTTTTTTATGAATACGAATCCATTTCTTTAGCCACTCTTCTAAAGTTATTTTGTCTTTTTCTACATATTCATTGTCATTTGCTTCTTGTTTTGCTTTTATCATTTCTTGCACTAGAATTCTCTTATCTTTGTTAAATAAAGATATTTGTTTTGATTTGCCATTTGCTTTTATTGTTATTCTTCCTTCATATCCACCATTTTTGGGTCTAATAGAGCCCATTCCTCTGGTGTTTCTTTTTTTCTTTACGGATTGGTTTTGCGATGTTTTTACCATAACTTTGCCTCCATTCAAGATAGAGAACATTAAAAGTAAAAGCACAATATTTAATATTCTCTATTATAGGGCAAAATATAGAGGAAAGCAATGTTATACAAAAAATCTTCCAGAATTTTTATCAAACCATTCCTGTAATTTCTTTTTGTTAATGACAATTCTTCTTTTGAACTTAATGCAAGGAAAATCAGGGTACTTTATTAATTCACTCATTAAGTTTTTACTAATGCCGAGCATGTTAGCTGCTTCACTAACATTTAAACCAATTTTTTCATTAAAATTTTCATTCATTTATATCACTTCCATATATAGATTAGGCACATTTACTATAAACTGCCTTATGGAAGGGCAAATTTTTTTGAAACACTATATTATATTTTTATTAATCTTTTTTCCAATCACTTCCTTTCTCGTATATAATTTTATAACCTTTTTTTGTAAATTTCAATAAGCACGCCTAAAAAAAAATTTTTATTGATATTTAGGCATTTTTAAGCAATTTTAGTATGGCAAAAAATTTTTATTATTAATTTTTTGTATTCATTTTTATTTAAAAAAATAGACTTGTTTGCTTGATTTACAACGAACAAATAAGTCTAATAATAAAAGAAAATGAGTAAAACAGTGTGTGGAGTGTCGCTTTCTTTATGAACGGGGAGATGTATATGTTATTTGAACAAGTTTATGTACTTTTTATTTACATACTAATTGGTAAACTTGCAATGGTAACTGTTGTCGCTATTGCCTTATTTGTAGCTCTAGTTGTTACAATAAGAAGATTAGACAACAAAAAAAACACATCTCTGTCTGGTCATAGAGATGTATTCTATTATAATTAAATTATTAGGATTATCATATAAGCATTTGTTCTGATTTCTAAGTTATTTCGTCTTGAAATATCAATACTATTATTCTCTATCTAGGTATATAATCTAAAGGGGCTACTCTGTTATTATATAATCCTGGATATTGTCTTACTTCAAAATGCAAATGTGGTCCCGTCGAGTTTCCTGTATTTCCTACTCTCATAATTTGTTGTCCCTTTGAAACTCTTTGCCCTTTTGAAACTGCAATTGAGCCTGCTTGTCCATGTGCATATAAAGTAAATAGTCCATTATCATGTTTTATAATAATATAATTTCCATAACTTGTAGTTAATGCTTCTGCTAGGATTACTTCTCCATCTCCAACAGCATATACAGGTAATCCATTTATTCCTGCTGCTCCATAATCTACCGCACCATGATATTGCCCACTTGAATAATACATTCCAGTTGTGACATAACTATTAACTGGTTTTATAAATCCTGCTGAGGATGATCCATTTACATTTACATTAATATTTCCATTGTTAGAGTTATTGTTACTGCTAGTATTATTGCTAGATGCTATAATTGCGGTTATTTTATCATCTATTGACTTATTAGCTTGGTTTAAATCTTCTATTTGTTCTTGTATTTCTTTCTCATCATTTGATAATTTTGCAACATATGTATTTTTTTCTGTTTTTGACTTTTGTAATTCTTCAGATACATTTTGTTTTTGTTCTTTTGATGTGTTCATTTCTTCTTGGCTTACTTCCAAATCATGTTTAGAATTTTCTATATTTTCTTTTTGTTTTTGTATTTCTTCCAATAATTCTTCATCACTTATCACAATTTCAGATACTAAATAATAGTTTGAAATTAAATCAATTAAACTTTCTGAGCCTAATAAAACATCCAAATAAGAAGTTTCACCCGATTCATAAACAGCAACTAATCTTGCTTTTAATAATTCTTCTTTTTTTTCATAATTCTTTTGTGCCTCTTCTATTTCTTTTTGTGAAGTTTGTATTTTATTATCTAATTCTTCGATTTTACTATCTATTTCGCTAATTTGTTTTTGATATTCTGTTATTTGTGAGGTTAACTCATCTACTTGTTTTATTGTATCTGATTTTTCTACTTGAATGTCTTTTAATTCTGATTGTGCTTCATTTATTTTTTTGTTATTTTCAGCTTGCTCATTTTTTAAACTAGTAGTAGATGATGAAGCTAAAACTATGCTATGTAAAGTACAAATCATTATTAATATAATTCCTATAATTTTTATTCTTAATTTTATCATCAGTTTTCCTCCTCCAAAAAAATTAACATTTGTTCAGTATTCTTTATTATATTAACCAATATATATTAAACATCAAGAAAAGTAAAGCATTTTTCTACTTTATTTAATGATGGGGACTAAACAAGTTAGTCCCCAGTATGTGAGAGCATTGAAAATTTATAGTTACTTAATTTTTGATTTTTTCAAAGAGTATTTTTAGTCAGTTCCTGGTCCTTCAGGTGGAACTTCATCTTGATAAAGTATATAACCATATGTTATATTTGCTTTTCTGTATGGTCCAGGTGGATTATACTGACTGCTAATATCCCAATACACTTGGATTCTTTGTCCTTTTTTAGCATTAGGATAATATAAAACGCGATCTATTGTTTCGCCTTCTTTGTATTGAACTCTGTCAAGAACTGCTCCTGTATCATAATCTCTTAATTCTACTGTTACAACAATAGGTGGATACGATGAACTATCTGCACGTGAAAATTGCGTCCAAATAAATAACTTTCCATCATCTCCTATTGTCTTCACAGGTGTAAGATTATCATTTTCAACTACAAAAGAGCCAACTGTTGCCTCTCCTAAATGCCAAACTTCTGTTCCTGACCGTGTTTCAGCAGCATAAGCTGTAGTTGTTCCTAGTATCATACCTAATGCTAGAAAAAGTGATAGAAATGTTGCTTTAAATCTTGTCATCTTCTATACCTCCATTATGAAAAAAATATCTCTCACATACTTGTTATATTAAAATGACACTTGCCATTTTAATATCATATGTTGCACTATGTAATTCATATGCAGTATACATTATACATTATAAAATATTTTGCCATAACGGCACGGAAAAAGTAAAAAAAAGTAAATTTATCCATATAATTTATTTAATATTATATAAACAATTTCTTTTGGCTTTGGCTTAACGACAAAACTATATTTAAAATATTCTTTTAATATTCTCTCTTCGCGATCAAAAAACATTGCATTAATTGCCTGCTTTATATTTCCATAAATAGTATTAACCGATTTATTATATTTTTCTGCCACAATAGGATAAAACTCTTTAGATAAATTATCTACATCCGATTCGTTTGATTTATATATTTGATATATACATTCAGATAAGTATTTTGTTCCCTTATATGTAAAATTAAATTTTAATTTTTTCAATTCTTTGTTTATTTTTGATTTTACATCTGTTTCCATTTCATAATTATTTTCACAGATAATTTTCTCTATACTTTCTTCAATCTCATTAAAATTAAAAGGTTTTAAAAAGCATCTATATATGTAATCACTATTATAAACTTGTCTTATCATAGAATAATCTCCAGAAACAACAATTATGGAACTTCTATATTTTTCTATCTTTTTGTATTCAATTTCTTTAATAACATCTACTCCGTTCATCCCTTTTAATTTTAAATCTAGTATAATAATATCAACTTTTTGTTCTTCTATTATTTCTAATGCTTCTTCTCCAGAATAAACCATACTATATAATTTTAATTCTTTATTTCTTTGAGATAAATAATTAATAATTTGCTTTGATTGATAAAAATTATCTTCTACTACTAGAACATTTGTCATACTCTCACTTCCCCTATAATATAAGAGTCCTTTTATATACTTTTATCTTTCACATTTTTACTTTTTTTTACTTTTTTTACTTTTTTCTGTTCTAGTTATATATATAATTAATATCTATCCTTTTTGAATAGATACAGGTAGAGAGCTAGAAAAATACTACTGATGCATTTTAAGGAGGATATTTTATTATGAAGGTAAAAAATAAAGCAACACGGTTTATTATTAGTTTTGTACTTATGTGTGCAATGATAATAACATCTGCAGTTCCTGCATTTGCAGCTGGTGCCGAAGATTGGTCAAGTTCAACTAAAACCTATGTTGGTTCTATGCACATGACAGATAACAACTTAACGCAGGTAAAAACAATCAAAAGAACAGGTACTTTACACATAGTAGGGCATTTTTATGGAGAAGATGCTCATGCTGCTGTAAGCCCCATTAGATTAACTGCACAAATAAGGTATGCATATGGTGGGGCAATTGGAAATGCTAGTATTACAAAGGATGATAATAGAAGTGGTCTTGTTGACTTTGAGGTTACTTGCCCAGTAAGTTACGGTCAACAAGTCCAAATCTTCTTTGATGCAAGTAGCATCTCAAATCCGCCTGGATATTACAGACGAGCTTTTATTGAATACTGGTACTATATTAGTTAATTAACCATATTCTAGCTTTCTACCAAAAGAAGGAGTTGTATTTCAGCTCCTTCTTGGCTTATTAGTTATACAATGGATTGTTCATTTTTTCAAAAAAGTCTTCTCCTCCAATTATTTCACCTGTGGTTGCATCAATATAATATTTTTTATCCATTTGTTTATTATATTCTAGGCTTGTGCTAAAATTTATATTTTCCGGCTTATTGTGCTTTATTCTCACTATCCATACATTTCGCGTAATATTTTCTGTTTTATATATAGTAGTTTCTTCGTTACTTTCATCTATATTAGCATCATCAATATTATTTTCTAATTTGAAAATATATGTATTCATTTTTCTTATTTCTAATTCAGAGGCTATATCAATAATTTCTAATTGACTTAATTGTTTTTCTTTTTCTATTGAAATGCTTTTTGCATCATCTTCACTAATTTTTATTTCATTATTTTGAAAATTCTCATCTTTATTGATTATTACAGAATCTAATTTTATGATTTTATTGCTTTCATAAAAGTAAATTTTCATACTGTCATAGGGATTATATCTTTCATCATACTTTTTATTAAAACTCGCTACCCATATTTTATATTGCTTTTCTCCATAACAACTGCTTTCTTCTTTACAATAATTTAATTCATATTTTTCGTTATCTAGTTTTAAATTTTCACTTATATATACAGCATCTTCTTTTGCTTCCATTTCAGATATTTGACTTATATCATTATAAATATTATTTAAGTTATTAATTCCAATTAATTTTCCGTTTTTACCATCAATTAAAACATTAAACTTGTTATTGCCTACTATTTTTATATCAAAATAAATTGTATTATTTGAATTTTTAAGTTCTGCTTCTTCAATTTTTAATTCTTCATATCCAAGTGCATTTAATATTTCTAATGATTTTTTCTTTGCCTCTTCAGTTGTAATTAACTTCTCCTGATCCTCTTTTGAGATTTCTTTATTTTCTAATGACTTTTCTATATCGCTATTTTTAACCATCTCTGGTTCTTTCCATATTTTTTGATAGATATTATATCCTGCCAAAACAATTCCGCTGGTTAATATAATTCCTGCACAAGTAGTTGTTAATATTTTTATAAAATGATTACTTTTTCCCTTTTTAATGAACGCTGTATTAATTGCATCAACATACCCACTTGGAATATTTATTTTGCTTTTTAAAATTTGTTTGATTTTTTCCTCACTTGACTCTTTCATCAACAAATTCTCCTCCTATATCTTCTTTTATTTTCTTTCTTGCCCTATGCAAACAAGTATTTATTGTGTTTTCGTTCATTTTAGTTATTTCTTTAATTTCCTTTACTGAATATTCTTCCATGTAATATAATGTTAATATTATTCTTTCTTTATAATTTAGATTCTTTAATAAAGAGTAAAAACTTAAATCGTTTTCTACATCTTTATATCCATTTAGAATAATATATTTTTCTAAATTATATTCGTCTATGGAAATGTCCTTTTTGTATTTTCTTCTATATATTCTATTGCATTTATTAATCAATATTTTAATTATCCATTGCTTTATTTTACTTACATCCTTTATCTTTTTTATAGATTTATATGCTTCAATCATTGTTTCTTGAATGGCATCTTCTATATCTGCTTCATTTGTAATTCTAGTTTTTGCTATCTTGTATAAATCTTCTTTTAATATTAACACTATTTGTGTAAAAGCTTCTTTATCTCCTTTCTTAGCCTTTACCACTAATTCTTCCATTTATTTTCCCCTTCCTATGTCTTGTAATAATAAAATCTGTAACTAACATTTATTTTTCTATTTATATGAGTCCATTAACTTTATATATCCTTTCAAAGTTTATAATATTTTTTAAAATAGTTCCATATAATAGCAAAAAGATTGTAATATTTAAATTTTCATTACCAGCATTCTTCAATTTTACCATCTCTATTTTTAACTTTTTTTATGTATAATCAACATTAAAATCACAATTTAAAAATCTTTATAATTTGATATATGTTTTCCAAATTATAGCCGAGTGGCACTAAATCTCGAAACACTCTGCTTATAATGTAATCTAAGTTATTACTCTCCAACTAACAACAATAATATCTTCACTCTTTATCAATATATTTTTCAAAATCCACCATACAATAGTTAGCATCAGGTAGTTCTTTTCGTAATTTTGTTTCCAGTTCTGCATCACAAATAATATATGTTCTTTTAGTGGAATTCTCATTTATAAAATATCTAAATCTGTTAATCTTTTCAGTATCTATAAAGTAAAAAGTATTAATAAAATAACTACTATTCTTATAATTGTATGTATATTAATATTTATTATAATGTTTTTGTATATAATATATAATTATATACAATTGAATAAAGAGGAACAAGCAATAATTAGAGGAAAAATAATATCAATTAAAGAAAGTACGATTTCTATTATGGCTGAAAATAATGAAGAATATTCAGCAAATTATAAAAACGCAAAAATTTTGAATCGACATGGAGAAGTTATTTTGGTAAATGAACTGAAAAATGGATATATAGTGGATATCACATATAGTGGAATAATAAATGCAAAAATAAGGTCATCACTAATAGATGTTAAGAAAATAAGAGTGGTAAATGAAAATATATAAAATTTAAAGCTGACTTAACAATTAGTCAGCTTTTTTAACTAAATTCTATTGTAAAAAAGTGTATTTAATGGTAAAATATTGGCATAATAGTATTAAAGGAGGCGTAAGCTCATATGATAGACATTAAATTTTTAAGAGAAAATCCAGATGTAGTAAAAGAGAACATAAAGAAAAAATTTCAAGATAAAAAACTTCCTCTTGTAGATGAAATTATAGAGCTTGATAAAAAAAGTAGAGAACTTACAGTTTTAGGAGATGAACTTAGAAGCAAACGTAATTCCTTAAGTAGTAATATAGGAATGCTTATTAAAAATGGAAAAAAAGAAGAAGCTGAGCAAGTAAAAAAAGAAGTACAAGAAGTAAATAAAAAGCTTGAGGAAAATGAAGAATTAGAAGAAAAATACGCAGAAGAAGTTAAGATGCGTATGATGAAAATACCAAATATCATAGCAGATAGTGTTCCAATAGGAGAAGATGATACTCATAATGTTGAAATTGAAAAGTTTGGAGAACCAGTAGTTCCAGATTATGAAATTCCATACCATGCAGAAATAATGGAAAGTTTTTGTGGTCTTGATTTAGATGCTGCACGTCGTGTTGCTGGAAATGGTTTTTATTATTTAATGGGAGATATTGCAAGACTTCATTCTGCTGTATTAAGTTATGCAAGAGACTTTATGATAAACAAAGGTTTCACATATTGTATACCACCTTATATGATTCGTTCTGATGTCGTTACTGGTGTTATGAGTTTCGAAGAAATGGATGCAATGATGTACAAAATAGAAGGCGAAGATTTATATTTAATAGGGACAAGCGAGCATTCTATGATTGGTAAATTTAAAGATCAAATATTAAAAAAATCTGATTTACCATATACTATGACATCATATTCTCCTTGTTTTAGAAAAGAAAAGGGAGCTCATGGAATAGAAGAACGTGGTGTTTATCGTATACATCAATTTGAAAAACAAGAAATGATTGTTGTTTGTGAACCAGAAGAAAGCTACAAATGGTATGACAAAATGTGGTCATATACAGTAGAATTATTCAGAAGTTTAGATATTCCAGTTCGTACTTTAGAATGCTGCAGTGGAGATTTAGCTGATCTAAAAGCAAAAAGCGTTGATGTTGAAGCTTGGAGCCCAAGACAAAAAAAATATTTTGAAGTTGGAAGTTGTTCTAATTTAACAGATGCACAAAGTAGACGTCTTGGAATTCGTATTAAAGGTGAAAAGGGAAATTATTATGCTCATACTTTAAATAATACTGTTGTTGCTCCACCTCGTATGTTAATTGCTTTACTTGAAAACAATTATAATTCTGATGGAAGTGTAAATATTCCAAAAGCTTTAAGACCTTACATGGGCGGATTAGAAAAAATTGAGCCTAAGAAAAAATAGTTTATAGGAGAAAAATTATGCAAGTAAAAAATCCAAAATTTGAAATATCAGCTGTAAGTCCAAAGCAGTATCCAAGTAATGGATTACCAGAAATAGTATTAGTAGGAAAATCTAATGTAGGAAAATCTTCTTTTATTAATACTATGATTAACAGAAAAAAACTAGCAAGAACTAGTAGTGAACCTGGAAAAACCAGACAAATTAATTTTTATAATATAGATGAACAGTTCTATTTTGTAGATTTACCTGGTTATGGTTATAGTAAAATGTCTAAACAAGAACAAGTTAAAGTAAACGGATTTATTGATGAATATTTACATGTAAGAAAAAATATATCTTTAATTGTACTTTTAATAGATATCAGACATAAACCTGGTGCAAATGATAGATTAATGTACGATTATATAATTCGTTCTGAACTTCCTTTTATAGTAATTGCAAATAAAGCAGATAAAATTGCTATTACTAAAGTTGACGATGCTGTAAATGAAATTCAAAAGGATTTAAATCCTATTGGAGATTTTACATTTTTACCTTTTTCTAGTGAAAGAAAGATATATGCGCAAAAAGTTTGGGATGTTTTATCAGATTATATTTCTTAACAGAAAAATATATTATTTAAGTTATCTTTTAACTTTTTGACTATTTATATAGAAATACAAACTTTAACATTCTATTATAAACAAAAAAATAAAAACGTATTATAATACGTTTTTATTTCAGACTGTTGACAAAGTATAAAAAAATATTTTGTTCAACAGTCTTTTTCTTTTATATTTTTATGATTTTTTATTGGTTATTGAATTGTAAATTTTTTTATTAATTATTATTTTCAATTTTTTTAGTTATTGCCTTTAAAGCTTTTTGTCTTTCTAATACTACTACATGTCCACAACCTAAGCATTTCAATTTAAAATCTACTCCTACTCTTGTTATTTCCCATAGTTTGCTTCCACATGGATGTTGTTTTTTTGTTCTTACAATATCTCCTATATTATATTCCATTTTTTCACTCCCTACGATAGTAATATTTTATGCATTTTACACTTTTTATAGATTTTATATAAAACTATGTATATTAATATATATTACATTTTTTATACTTTACTGCTATATCGTGTATAATTTCGTTTTACCTTTATTTAGCAAATTTACTAAATCTTTTTATAACTGTATCTTTTCCTAAAACTTGCATTATTTCGTATAAATCTGGTGTGTTTTGTCTTCCTGTTAAACATACTCTAAGAACAGTGCTAATATCTCCTACATGTCCTGGCCATTTTTCTGGTTCCTTTTTGTATTCTTTTACTTCTCTTGCATATCCGAACTTCTTCTGCTAAATCTTTAATTTTATCAAACCATGTTTGCTTATCATCAGATTCATTATAGTATTTTTCTATATATAATTTTACTATTTTAGAAATTTCATTTAAATCTTCGATTTTTCCAAATAAAAATTCTGAATTATTTTCAAATTTATTGTTATACATATAAACAATATTATCTTTTACTTCAGACCATTTTGAAATATCTTTTCTTGGCTTTTTATTTCCTCTTTCTATTCCAAAAACTTTTAATGAATATTCTTTATTATTTAACATCTCAGCAAGCTCTTCATCATATATATCTGCCCATGCTTTTACATTTTCATAAATATATTCTGCTGAATATCTAGATATAACATTTTTAGATACATCTAATAATTTCACCATATCAAATAAAGCTCCACTAACGCCCATTTTATTAAGCTTAAAATCAAATTCATCTACACTTTTATCTGGATTTTGTTTTCTCCATATTTCAAAGTTAGAATTAGCTATATTAATTAAATATTCAATTACAGCTTCTTTTGGAATTCCTTGTTCTTTATAATAACTAACAGCTGCTTCTGGGTCTTTTCTTTTACTTAATTTTCTCTTAGATTCTCCATCCATCTTCATGATTGTAGGAATATGTGCATATTTTGGTGCTTTAAAACCTAAAATATAGAATAATTGTAAGTGAAGTGGAACAGAAGAAAGCCATTCTTCTCCTCTTATTACTAATGTTGTTCCCATTAGATGATCATCTACAGCATGTGCAAAATGATATGTTGGTAATCCATCTGATTTTATTATAACTATATCTTGATCATTTTCTGGAAAGTCTATATTTCCTTTTATTACATCATGGTGTTTTATTTTCTTTTCTTCATTTCCTGGAGATTTTAAACGAATAATATAATCTTCTCCATTTTTTATTTTACTTATAGCTTCTTCTACAGATAAATTTCTAGATTTAGCCCATACACCATAATATCCTGTTCTTACTTTTGCTGCTTCTTGTTTTTTTCTCATTTCTTCTAATTCTTCACTAGTTTCAAAAGCAGGATATGCCTTACCTTGACTAAGTAAAAATTTAGCATATGATTCATATATTTCTTTTCTTAATGATTGTTTGTATGGACCATAATTTCCTTTTTCTTCTGTCTGACTAATCATACCTTCATCAATATCTATATCAAAAGTTTTTAAAGAAGAAACAATATCTGCTATTCCATTTTCAATTTCTCTTTTTTGATCTGTATCTTCTATTCTTAATAAAAATACTCCATTGGTTTTTTTAGCCATAGCTTTTGCTATTAATGCTTGAAATACTCCTCCAATATGTGAAAAACCTGTTGGGCTTGGAGCATATCTTGTAACTATAGCTCCCTCTTCTAAATTTCTTCTTGGATATTTTTCTTCATAATATGAAATATCTTTTGCATTTGGA
>ERZ857998.1434-NODE-1434-length-27086-cov-12.950982_pt1 | contig 27086 bp, 30 predicted proteins | sample MGYA00519954_ERZ857998 | MGnify/ENA primary metagenome ERZ857998 (study PRJEB31778, sample SAMEA3449424) | human gut metagenome | biome: human gut; feature: human-associated habitat; material: faeces | place: United Kingdom | collected 2010/2012 ...
GGACAAAAGTGTGCATAACGAAACCTGCGATTTCTATGCACACATGTCGCTCACTCATGAGCGACGCTTCGAAAGGTGCTTTTGTCGTTATTCCGGAAATATCACATAGCGATATTTCCTATATAATAAAAAAAGAACATTCTACCGTTTCCGATAAAATGTCCTGATTTCTAAAAAGACGCATGCCTGATCCTTTTCTACACCTTGTTTTCATACTCCTTCGGCTCAAACTGCTCGAAGATTGGCGCCGCGCCCCAGGCCTCGCAGGTTTTGAGGTCCTCATAGCTGCGGATCGTCCACATGAACTTCGCACCCTTAAAATGACGGAACGCGGGCTCATCGCGGTCCTCAAACCGATAAGCCACAAAATCCGGTCTGCCCGCCAGATTGACCAAAAGATTTTTGAGCAGCATATCCTGAAAACGCGTAATTGTCTTTTTCTCCTTGTTGAGCGCCCCGGCGAGCTGCCCGCGCACGACCGCGGGATAAGCTTTTTTGAGATAATCCACCACCGCCGGACTGAAGGATTCCACGCAGAATAAACCCGTATAATCCGCAAGTGCGCGCATCGCCGCGTCTGTCAGCGCCTTTTCGTTACGCCCCTCCGCTTTCAATTCCACGACCAACGGCACCTTGCCGTCCACCAGGCGCAAAAAATCGCAGAACTCCGGAATGCGTTCGTCGCTTTCCTCCATCGGGTAGTCCCGCGCCTCTGCAAGTGTCAGATCTTCAATTTTCAGATTGACACCGCAGGTGCGCTTGAGACTGGCATCGTGGATCACCGCCAGCTTGCCGTCGCGCGTCAAATGCAAATCCAGCTCAATGCCGTATCCTGCCTCCACAGCCCGCGCGAATGCCGCCATCGAGTTCTCCGGGATCGTCGGCTTTGCGTGCAGCCCCCGATGCGCGTAGCGATGCTTTAATAACTCCTGAATCAAAACACTCTTTTCCATATTCCCCTCATTTACCATTTATTTGTCGATTCGGCATACCGCATGTTTGGAAAGCGGCGGTTCTGCCGCACCGATCTAATCATCGACATCAAAGGCTTCGAGCCTGCCCTTCGGCGGCTGCGGCTTACTGTCCCCATGGCGCACCATCAGCATCGTCAAAAACGCAATCAGCGAAAAAACTGTCGCATAAGGAAACAACGTCCAATACCCGATATGCTCCAAAAACGCGCCGGAAAGCACCGGAGTCAAGACCTGCGCTGCCATCGAGAAGGTATAGTACATCCCGGTGAATTTGCCGATATCACTGCCCTTGCACATCTCGACGACCATCGGATAAGAGTTGACATTGATGGACGCCCAAGCGATACCGACCAGCAGGAAAACGATGTTGATGCCAAAGTTCGGCGTCTTAAACAGAAACGCTGCGAAGAAGCTGGCCGCAAGCAGCAGAACGCCGAACAAAATGACCTTTTTGCGTCCCAGCTTGCTGGATATGATGCCGACCGGCACAAATGAAATCAGCGCACCGATCGAAGCGACCATCAAAGCGCTCGCGAAGCCGCCGCCTGCCATGCCCCACATTTCTGTCGCGTATTTGGAAAACGCCGTTGTCACCGCGTTGTACGCCATATACCAGAACGCCACCGACAGCAGCAGGAAGGTCAGACTGCGCTTGACAGGCTTCGGCAGCACCGCGTTGCCCTTCTCATCGACCTCGGTCTCTTCCTCCTCAATGCCCCAGGCTTCCTCAATTTCTATGCGCTCCGCGACAAACCTGTTTTCATCGACTTTCCAAAGCAGAATCGCCAGAGAAAGCAGCATGATCACCGCGATCGAGATAAACAGCGGCTCGTAGTTCGGCGTATCACCATCACCGACCAGCAGCATGATTAAACCGAGTGCCGCGATGATACCGACCGCGCCCATCAGGTTGATGATCGCGTTTCCCTTGGAGCGCAGCGGCTTCGGCGTCACATCCGGCATCAGCGATACCGCAGGGGATCGAAAGATGCCCATCGACAGCAGTGTACAGAACAGCGCCGCCACAAACAGGATCAGATTCCGCGCATTCGCGGCGGCCGGCAGAATCAACATGAAGATGACTGCCAAAATCGTACCGACAAAGATAAACGGCGTCCGCTTGCCGCGCTTCGTATTGATTTTATCCGACCACGCGCCGAAAAACGGCAGCAGGAACAGCGCCAGAATGTTATCCAGCGCCATAATGCCGCCGGACAGCGTATCGCCGATATGGAAAGTGTATTTCAAGATCAATGGAATGATGTTGTCATACACCTGCCAAAAGGCACTGATCGCCAGAAATGCAAACCCAATCAAAATGGTCCGTTTGTTATCCAGTTTCATGATGTTTCCCCTCGTTTCTTATTTTGTCTCTCAAGTGATATCGATTCGCAGCAGCGCTTTGTCTGCGCGTTCCAAAATGTCGCGCGTCACAATGCAGCGCATTCTGCCCGCACACTGCAAGCATATCTTCTCATGTATGCGCCTATCCGAACACAGCCTTGCAGACTTCTGCGATATTCTCAAAAATATAGGTTGGTTTGCCCTGCCCCTTGGCAAGGTCGGCAAGCGTTCCCTCGCCGCTGAGTACAAACGCCGTATCTACACCCGCGCGATTGCCGCAGGCGATATCCGTATAGAGCCGATCTCCGATTAAAAGCGTTTCCGACGCGCAAAATCCGGTTTGTTCCATCGCCAGCAGCGCCATCTCCGGCTCCGGCTTTCCGATAAACTTCGGCGCGCGTCCCGTCGCTTTTTCGAGCATCCACGCCATCGAGCCGCAGTCCGGTACCGAGCCGAACACTGTCGGACATACCCAGTCCGGATTCGTCGCGTAATAATCGACCGCGAGCAGCTCGGCTGCCGCTTTTGCATCACCGGACGTACGCGGTTCCTGCACGCCGCGCATCAGCAACCTGCAGGCATCCTCGAGCTTTGAATAGGTCAGTTCCCGGTCAAACCCGAGGATCAAAATCTCTGTATCGTCATCCGGCGTTTCCGTCAGCAGGAAGCCCGCCGCAGCGAGCTGCGCGCGAAACGAGCGCGTACCGACCACATACATTTTTTTCTTCTTGACCGCTGCGCCGTAGGTCCGCTCTAAAAACACGATCATCGCGTCGACCGAGGTCAAAAAATCCTCAGCTGCCGCCGGGACGCCCAGGCGTGTCATCTTTTCCACATAAGCATCCACCCCTTTCGACGAATTGTTCGTCAAAAAAAGATATTTGCCCCCGCTCTGCCGGATTTTGGCAAGAAACTCCGCCGCACCCGGAAACAACCGGTCGTCCAGATACAGCGTGCCGTCCATGTCCAAAAGGAACAGCCTCTTATTTTTCATCTTGTCCATTTTTCAGCTTTTCCATTTCCTTACGCACCTGCTCGCGCACCTCTTTGCGCGCCCGATTCAGATTTCCGGCCGGATTCAGCGCGCGTTCCAGTTCCAGATACCTGGACAAATGCTCCCGCAGGGAAACCGCGGATTTCAGGCTGAAGAACCAGTGAATCTTTTCTTTTCTCTCCTCGGCATTGTCGCGGATCTGCTGCCGCAGCATTTCGTAGCGAATCAAAACCTCATGCTCCTTCGCGAACGCGCGCACCTTCGCGACCAACTGGAGCGAGTACGCGAGATCAACAAAGAACACACCGTAGAACATCCCCACTACGAAGGAAAACGCCAGATTGTTTGAGAACCATTCCAAGGCGTGCAGGATGTGCGGGTGAATCAAAAAATAGTAAACCGCGCCCAAAATCGCCCAATAAACAGAAAACCGCAGACAGATAATTCCTTGCAGATTGAATTTTTCGTTCGTATAATCCCAGAGTTTGACCTTCATGCCCTTGATAAAAATCAAGCCGGCTATGTATTCCAGCAGCGTCATCACGATTGCCATGACGAGAAAGAGCAAAAGCTTACTGCCGTAGGTCACTTCTTCAATCAGAGAAGTGTTTTCCAGGGAGGCCAAGAGATACAGCGCGCAGAGGCCGAAGCCGTACAACGGCAGATAAGGTCCAACCAAAAATCCCGGGTTAATCCAGCGGTGTGTTTTATTCGCCGGAGAATAATGCCGATACAGCACTTCCAGTCCCCAGCCCAGAACGCAGCCCATAAAAAACAAAAATGCCAGTTTCAAAAATTCATTCATCGCTCTGTCCAAACTCCTTTTTTATCGCATCATCAGATTGATCGCGTGGTGCAGATTTTCAACCTTGATTTCTTCGCAGCCCTCCTGGTATTCACCGTCCAACGTCCACGAGGTCTCTGCACTTGCGTGAATCAAAAACTCGCTCGCGTTGACAAAGGTCAGCATGTCGGATTCGTAATTCTGCGTTGTCAGCATGTGAACAATTTCCGCCAGTTCGATCAAATCGCGCGGCGCCTTGATCAAAAGCATTTCGAATAAGCCGTCGCTCATATCCACCAGCTCCGGTTTGAGTGTCAAAATTCCCGCGATTGAGGTTGAATTGCTGATCGCGCCAAAAATATAGTCGTCCTCATAGCTCATTCCGTCCGCCTCAATCACCATATGCTCCGCGCGGATTGAGGATATCGTGTTGATCCCCTCCAAAATATACGCCAGATGCCCCAGCGCATTCTTGACGTTCTGCGGTGTCGCGTAGGAGGCTTTTGTAAACGCGCCGAAGGAGGCCACGTAAGAAAATCCTCTGCCGTTGAAGCTGCCGATGTCAAAGGCCACCGGATTGCCCTGCACAATATCCCGCGCCGCTTTTACGATGTTCTTGGATAAATGCAGGCTGTTTGCGAAATCGTTGGTGCTGCCGGCCGGAATATAGCCGATCGGCACCTTCCTGCCGCTGTGCAGCAGACCGGAAACCACTTCATTAAACGTTCCGTCACCACCGATGCAAGTAATCAGGTCGGTCTTCCCCGCGTATTTTTCCGCGTAAAGTGTGCCATCCCCACGCTTCGTCGTCGTCAATACGGTACAAATGTAATCATTGACGGTAAAGGTTTCCACGATATCCGTCAGATACTTATTCGCTCTTTTGGTTCCCGAGCAGGGATTCATAATAATCAACGCTTTTTTTTTCATCTCATTACCCCTTCACAGACTAAATAATATTGATCGGTTTCCTGCGCGGCCGCTTTTTGACCGCAATCGGAATCGGATTTTTTCTTCGCGTGGCCCACCAGACACGATTGGTCGTGATTCCCAGGCACATCACCCACGAAATAAACCAAAACCACATCAGCAGCACGACGATATTCGAAAAGGATCCGTAAAGAATATCATAATTCACGCTGTATTTTGTGTAGATATTATAGACAATCGTCACGACCAAAAAAACGATGGAAGCGAAGATACTGCCCGGTACAATGTCCCGGTACGGCACTCTTTCTGTCGGCAGCACGTAATAGTTGTACGAAATCATCAAAAAATACAGTCCCATCGTAACCGGCCAGCGAAAAGCAACCCATGCCGCGTTCGCGAGATCTGTCCCCAAAACCTTGCCGAATACCAGCTTTAACAGGATCGGTCCATATACCAGCACCACCAGAGAAAACGCGATCGTAAAAACTGTGATCAAAATGGTCTTGATGGAGCGAATGCGATCTCGAACATAGCCTTCCCCTGTGGAAGCTCCGTCGGTCAGCGTGTAGTTGGTCACGCGAATCAACGCGAACTGCACGCGCGAGGCTGCCCACACCGCGGTAACCGCGAGAAACACGCTGTTCGCACCGGATGGTGAGTAGCTGAGCATATCGTCGATCAAATCAACACCCTCTCCGCTGATATTGATATTGGCCCAAGTCTGCAGTTCCTCCAGTGACAATGAGAACAGACCCAGAACCTGGGACAAAAGAATCAGAGTCGGCAAAATAGAGAGGAACAGGAAAAAGGCCAGCTGTGCCGCCACACCCTGGTAATAGGGGTCCTGAAACTGATAGATGCCGAGGATGATCATTCGCTTGACTCTCTGCTTCGCGTAGCTTGTCTTTTCTTTCATAGGCAGCTATTTCCTTTCCTCCAAAAGGCGTTCCAGCTTTTGCAGCGCCTTTGCCCGATGACTGATGCGGTTTTTTTGCTCCGCGCTAAGCTGCGCGAAGGTCTCATCGTAGCCGTCCGGCACGAACAGCGGATCATAGCCGAAGCCGTTTTCGCCGGCAGGCTCTGACAAAATCCTGCCAGGACATTCTCCTCTAGCTGTCAGCACCTCTCCGTTCGGCCAAACCATAGTAATGACGGATACAAACCGCGCTGTACGCGCCTCCGGCGCCACGCCATCAAGCAGCTTGAGCAGTTTCTCGTTATTCTTGGCGTCATTGCCGTCCTCTCCCGCGAAGCGCGCGGAATAGACTCCGGGCGCGCCGTCCAGATAATCCACCACAAGACCTGAATCGTCTGCCAGCGTGATCCTGCCGCAGAGCTTTCCGATTTCGCTGGCTTTTTTGAACGAGTTTTCCTCGAAAGTTTCTCCGTCCTCCACGATCTCAACAGGTGGGATACCCGCCTCGTCGCGAGAAATCACCGGCATGCCGAATTTCTTCGTAATCGCTTCCATTTCTTTGATCTTATGCTGATTGCGTGACGCCATGACGATGACGTTTTCGTGAATCTGCTTCATTTCGGTTTCCTCCTATTCTAAGCTGCCGATGACTTGCTTCTGCAGCGCATGCAGCTCGCGGCAGCCTTTTTCGGCCAGCGCCAAAAGCTGTGTCAGCTCCGCGCCTGTAAACGGCCGTTCCTCTCCGGTTCCTTGAATTTCAACATATTCTCCCGCGTCGGTCATCACGACATTCATGTCGATCATCGCGCGGGAATCCTCCTCATAACAAAGATCCAGCATCGGCTCTCCATCCACGATGCCGACACTGACCGCCGACACGAAGCCTGTAATCGGGATTTCATCGAGAATGCCGTCCGCCTTGAGACGCTTCATCGCTTCGACCATCGCTACAAAGGCGCCTGTAATGGAGGCAGTCCGCGTACCGCCGTCGGCCTGTATCACATCACAGTCGATCCAAATGGTGCGTTCCCCCAACTTTTCCATATCCACGACAGCGCGCAGCGATCTTCCGATCAAGCGCTGAATTTCCACACCGCGGCCGTCCTGCTTACCGCCCTTGTCACGCTTCTTTCGTATCGCGGTAGAACCCGGCAGCATCGCGTACTCTGCTGTGATCCATCCCTGTCCGGTGCCGGTCAGATGCCGCGCGGTACTGTTTTCGACCATCGCCGTACAAATGACCTTGGTATTACCTACTTCTATCAGTACAGAGCCCTCGGGACTCCGCAAAAATTCATCGGTCAAAAGAACCGTTCTGATTTGGTCTTTCGCTCTCGCGTCAATTCTGTTCATATATCTTACCCTCAATTCTGATCTCTGCTTGTCTTTCGCCTGTCTGTAAACAGGCCGTACAGCTTATTTTACCACACTTCAAAAAAAATTTCACCAAAAATTCGTGCAAAACAGGCGCGGTCCGAGTATAATATAGATATCGTTTCGGGAAAATCGCGCGCCGCGCTTCCCGCAATATTACAAAGAAAGGAGTCGGAGAGCCGAATGTTCTCCGTAATCAGCAGTACAACATGAAAATTGTCAATTTAGATGCTTACACGATTCACTTAAACGATCTGAACTGGAACGAGCTCGCGCAGCTCGGCGATCTTGTCACCTATGACCGCGTCGCGCCGGAGGATGTCATTCCGGCAATCGAAAACGCGGATGCCGTCTTCACTTCCAAGGTGAAGCTCACCAAAGAAGTCATCGAAGCCTGTCCGAATCTCAAATTCATCGGTGTGACCGCGACCGGCTACGACAATATCGATCTTGACGCCGCCAAAGCGCGCGGCATCGCGGTCTGCAATGTGCCGGCCTATTCCACAGAATCTGTCGCGCAGCACACTTTCGCGCTGATTCTGGAAATTACCAATCATGTCGGTCACTATACTGAGCTGGTACACGAGCATCAATGGGAAAATTCTCTCGATTTTACCTTTATCGATCGTCCGCTCACGCAACTTTCCGGCCGTTCGCTGGGTATCATCGGTTATGGCTCCATCGGCAAACGCGTCGCGCGGATCGCGGAGGCCTTCGGCATGACCGTTCATGTTTACAGCAAGGACCCGGACGCGGCCGTACAATCCGATATTCTCACCCTGCACTGCCCTGCCACCGCGGACAACCGGGGCTTTATCAACAAGGATTTTATCAGCAAAATGAAAGACGGTGCGATCTTGATCAATACCGCCCGAGGCGCGCTTCTAAACGAAGATGACGTGGCCGACGCGCTCAAGCGCGGCAAACTGGCTGCCGTCGCCGTCGATGTTGTAAACGGCGAACCGCCGCGCAAGGGCCACCCATTCATCAGCCTTGAGAACCTCTACATCACGCCGCACATCGCCTGGTCCACCAGAGAAGCGCGCGCGGTCATTACAAAAACAAGCGCAGCCAATCTCAAGAGTTTCCTTGCGGGCGGCGATCTGAACCGCATCGTATAGCGCAGCCCGCGGCATCGGCTGCCGTTTGGAAGTGCACATAAGGACAAAAGTGCGCATAACGAAATCAGAGATTTCTATGCGCACATGGCGCTTACCTATGAGCGCCACTTCGCAAGGTGCTTTTGTCGATTTTCCGGAAATATCGCTATGCGATATTTCCTACATAATAAAAAATAATTCTTTCAAGTAAAAAAGCTTGACACCATGCGGGAACTATGGTATCCTAACAAAGGTGTCAAGTTTTTTTGTTGACACCCGATATTTTGCAAGGACAGTGCAGCATGAAAATCGAAAGCATCGCAGAGAACAGTTTATTATATGATTTTTACGGTCAGCTGCTTTCCAAACGACAGCAGGAGGTCATGGCGCTCTACCATGAGGAGAACTATTCGCTTTCGGAGATTGCGGAGGAGTTCGGCATCTCGCGGCAGGCAGTGCATGATACCTTAAAAAAAGCGGAGCAGGCGCTGGCGGAATACGAGCAGAAGCTCGGTCTTGTCAAGACACTGCAGCGTTCGGAGGCGGTGATCGGGCGCATCGATGAAAAAATCGACGCGCTGATCGCGGAGTTTGCGGAAACGAGCAGCGATCTGACCGTAAAACTGGAAGAAATCAAACAGATCATCAACACGCTGGAGGCTTAGCCCCGGCGGAGGCAGCATGGTCTAGCGGTCTGCACTCTGCGGCGCGGACCGTATGGAGAATTACTTATGGCATTTGAGAGTTTATCTGACAAGTTACAAAATACCTTTAAAAAGCTGCGCGGCAAGGGCGTACTCACGGAAGCGGACATCAATGACGCCATGCGGGAGGTCAAATTGGCCCTGCTCGAAGCAGACGTCAACTTCAAGGTTGTCAAGGAATTTGTTTCCGCTGTCAAGGAAAAGGCGATGGGGCAGGACGTCCTCGCGAGCCTGACGCCGGGACAGCAGGTGATCAAGATCGTAAACGATGAGCTGGTCGAAATGATGGGCGGCACCAACAGCAAGCTGACCTATGCACCGAGCGGATTTACCACACTCCTGATGGTCGGTCTGCAGGGTACCGGTAAGACCACCACCTGCGGCAAGCTTGCGGCATATCTCAAAAAAAACGGCAAAAAGCCGATGCTGGCGGCTTGCGATATCTACAGACCGGCGGCGATCGATCAGCTCGAAGTCGTCGGCAAGACGGTCGATGTTCCGGTCTTTACCGACCGCGGCAACAAGGTCGCGGAGGATATCGCGCTCAAGGCCAAAAAAGAAGCGGAACGCAGGGGGTATGATGTTTTGATCGTCGATACCGCGGGACGCTTGCAGATCGATCAGGAACTCATGGACGAACTGGTCAGAGTCAAAAAGGCGGTGAAACCGCACGAGATTCTGCTCGTTGTCGATGCCTTGACTGGTCAGGACGCGGTCAATGCGGCCGAAGGCTTTAACGAAGCGCTTGGCATCGACGGCATTATCATGACGAAGATGGACGGCGATTCGCGCGGCGGTGCGGCGCTTTCTGCCAAGAAGGTGACCGGCAAACCGATCAAGTTCATCGGCGTCGGTGAAAAAGCCGACGCGCTGGAGCCGTTCCACCCGGAGCGGATGGCATCGCGCATCCTGGGCATGGGCGACATGCTTTCCTTAATCGAAAAGGCGCAGGAAACCTACGACGAGGAGAAGGCAGCCAAGCTCGAAAAGAAACTCAGAAAGAACGAATTCACGCTGGAGGATTTCCTGGATCAGATGGGAGAAGTCCAGAAGATGGGCGGCATCGGCAAGATGCTCGACATGATCCCGGGTCTGGGCGCGGGCAAGATCAGCGAAGACGACATCGCCAAGGGCGAAAAAGAATTCAAACAGATGGAAGCCATCATTTATTCCATGACGCCGGCGGAGCGAAAAAACCCGTCTCTGCTCAATGCCAGCAGACGTAAGCGTATTGCGGCGGGCAGCGGACAGCCGGTCAGCAAGATCAACAGCTTAATCAAAAAGTACGAGGACACGAAGAAATTGATGAAACAATTCAGCAGCCCCGGCTTTATGAAAAAAAATAAAAGACTGAAAGGATTATTTTAAGGAGGATTTACACAATGGTTAAGATCAGATTAAAGAGAATGGGAGCACACAAAAAGCCGTTTTACAGAGTTGTTGTCGCGGATTCCAGAGCGCCGAGAGACGGCAGATTCATCGAGGAAATCGGTTACTACAATCCGATGACAGAACCGAAGGACATCAAGCTTGACGCGGAGCTCGCAAAGAAATGGCTTGCGAACGGCGCGCAGCCGACAGATACAGTAAAGGCTTTATTTGTAAAATCAGGCATTATCGAAAAATAAGGAAACGGTGAAAACTAATGACAAAATTGGTTGAAGCAATTGCAAAGTCACTTGTAGACAACCCGGACGGTGTCGTAGTCACAGAAACAGAAGACGAACAAGGCACGGTCATCCATCTTCGGGTAGCACCCGAAGATATGGGGAAGGTCATCGGTAAGCAAGGAAGAATTGCTAAAGCTTTGCGTACCGTTGTTAAGGCTGCGGCCACAAAAAATAATAAAAAGGTGACAGTAGAAATCATGAGAGAGTAAAGCATCATGATTTTTCGCGAAAACAATAGGCACATGCATCGGCGGGCAACCGCGCGGGTATGTGCCTATCGCAATCATAAGGGAAAAAACGGAAAATAAGAAGCATGGAAAAAATTAAGATTGGAAAAATCGTCAACGCGGTCGCGCTGCGCGGAGAGGTCAAGGTCTACTCCTACTCAGATCGCAAGGAACGATATGAAGCGCTGAAAGAAATCCTCGTGGAGCAAAAAAAGGGCTTCACGCCGTATGAGATTCAGAACGTGCGCTACCAAAAAAACATTGTCATCCTCAAGCTGCGGGGCGTAGATGACCGCAACGCGGCCGAAGCGCTGAAAGAGCGCGATATCTATATCACCGAGGCGGATCTGCCGGAGCTGCCGGACGATACCTTTTATGTGCGGGATCTGATTGGCTGCGAGGTCCGCGACGAGAAGAACGGCAGCGTGATCGGCAAGATTCAGGATGTATTGCAGGGCGCGGCGCAGGACGTTTATGTCATCACCCTGCTAAGCGGCAAGGAGACGATGATTCCGGCTGTTGCGGAGTTTGTCAAGAAGGTTGATATGGCACAAAGAATCGTCACCGTAGCCTTAATCCCGGGATTTATCGATGATGAGGCGGTGCGGACGGAATGAAAATTCATGTTTTGACCTTGTTTCCGGAGATGTTTCCGGCTGTGACGGAGAGCAGCATTTTGGGAAGAGCCGGAGAAAAAGGAATTTTGGATATTGATTTGATCAATATTCGAGACTACACACTGGACAAGCATAAAAGAACCGACGACACGCCTTACGGCGGCGGCCCGGGCATGGTGATGAGCGCTCAGCCGATCTTTGACGCGCTGCGGGCGATTCGCGCTGAGAACAAGCATATCCTCTATATGTCACCGCGCGGCCGTATGCTGGATCAGCCGATGATCGAGCGGATGGCGCGCGAGGAAGAACTTGTCATCCTCTGCGGACATTACGAAGGCGTCGATCAGCGTGTGCTGGACGCGTGGAATATGGAAGAGATATCCATTGGCGACTACATTCTGACCGGCGGCGAACTGCCGGCGATGGTCTTGATTGACAGTGTGGCGCGGTTTATCCCGCAGGTACTCGGCGCGCAGGAATCCGCGACCGAGGAGTCGATTTATTCGGGCCTGCTGGAATTCGACCAGTACACCAAACCGCAGAACTATGAGGGCATGGAAGTACCGGAGGTGCTCTGTAACGGAAATCATAAGCTGATCCATCTTGCGCAGTACCGAAACTCTCTGGAGCTGACCCAAAAACGGCGGCCGGATCTGTTTCGAAACTATGTCGAAAAACAAAAAGATCTGACAAAAGAAGAACGAAAAATACTGGAAGAAATCGTGCACAAAACCAGCGACAGCTAGTTGTCACGCACGAGATTTTGTGGTAAGATAAATAAGTATGAAGATGAATCAAAAAGCAAAATTCAGAATAGGCGTACTGATATATCTGCTGCTTTGTCTGGCACTGTATGTGTGCATTTACATCGTCCCAAAGGTTTCCGATATTTTCGTCGAGACCTATGTGGCGGAGTACGGTTCCCTGCAGATCGGAGAAGAGAGCGAAGCTCTGTTTGTGCGAAACGAACGGCTCTATACCGCGGATGGCGGCGGCGCGACAGACCGCGTGATCTCCGGCGGCAGCCTGATGCGAAAGGGCAGCCGGATCGTGACGGTCGGCGGTCAAGGCTATTATTCCGGCGAAAATGGCATTGTCAGCTACTTTTATGACGGCCTGGAGTCGGTTTTGACCCCGGAAACGATGGCCACCGCGGACAGCAGTTTCCTGCAAAAGGTGAAGCAAAAGCCGCAGGAAGGCGAACCGGACTACAGCCTGCGTAAGTGCGTGTCAGGGACGGCAGCCGCGGGTGATCCGATCTTTAAGATTGTCGATAACAGTCAGTGGTATATTATTTGCTGGCTGGAGAAGGATAAAGCCGAAGACTACCAGGAGAACAATACGGTTTTGGTAGATTTTGGGGATGAGGACGAAAGCCCGATCAAGATGAAAATCAGCAGCACTGCAGTGCAGGGGGACAAGCTGCAAGTGATTCTGTCCTGCAACCGCTATTATACAAATTTTCAGAAGCTGCGCACCAAAGCCTGCAAACTCATCCGTTCCGACAAGAGCGGAATCCTTTTGGAAACCGACAGCATTACGGAGGTCAACGGGCAAAAGGGCGTTTTTGTAGCTAACAAATACGGCGGCTATAATTTCACTCCGGTCAAAATCCTTTCGCAGGACGGCGAGATTACCGTCGCGGAAAAGAACCTGTATCAGGACGCGGAGGGAAATATGGTAGAAACTGTGCGAAACTATTATGAAATTCTGCGCAGTCAAGAGAAAATTCAGGAATTGAAAGGAAGCGAAGAAAATGTCGATTAAAGAAAATATCGCGCGCATCAATCAACTGAAACAAGAAGCGGCCCGGCGCAGCGGACGCAGCGGTGAAGACGTGCTGCTGGTCGCGGTGACCAAGCTGCATGACCCCGCGGAAATCAACGAAGCCATCGACTGCGGGATCACCGACATCGGAGAAAACAAGGTGCAGGAGATCATGAATAAATATGAGGCTGTCAAGCCGGTTCGCTGGCATCTCATCGGGCATCTGCAGACCAACAAGGTCAAATATATCATCGACAAGGTGTGCATGATCCATTCTGTCGATTCGCTGAAGCTTGCGGAAGAGATCGACAAACGCGCCGCGCAGCACGGCATTACGATGGACATCCTGATCCAGGTCAATTCTGCGCAGGAAGAGAGCAAGTTCGGCATCACGACCGGGGAGACCGGTCAGATGATCCGGGACATTCTCGCGAGCTGCCCGCATGTCAAGATCCGCGGGCTGATGTGCATCGCGCCATTTGAAGACAATCCGGAGGATGCCGGACAGTATTTCGCGGCAGTCAAAAAGCTGTATGACGAATATGCCAAAGTGCAGCATCCGAATTTGGATTTTAAATATCTGTCCATGGGCATGTCCAATGACTTTGAGGTTGCCATCGAAAACGGCTCCAATTTGATCCGCATCGGAACCTCCATCTTTGGCGCCAGAGATTATTCAAAAAAATAGGAGGAACGGAAATGGGATTAGGAGATACTTTCAAAAAATTAGTCGGCATTGAAGACGTGGAAGATGATTTTACCGAAGAAGACATCGCGGCAGCCAAGGCTCAGCTCGCAAAGGAAGAAACGAGGAGGCCAGTAAGCAGTTTCCAGCCAAAGCCTGCAGGAACTGAGAATAACAAAGCCGTACCAATCAGCCAGAAGATTTCAATCGCGGGAACCAGCGCGTTTAAGCTGGTCGTCATCGAACCGAAGAGCTTCGATGAATGTCCGAAGCTGGTGGACAGCCTCAAGGGACGTCGTCCGGTCATCATCAATCTGGAAAAGATCGAGACGGAAACAGCCAAAAAAATCTTTGATTTTTTGAGCGGCGCGACCTACGCGCTGAACGGGAACGTGCAGAAGGTCGCCAATAACATTTTCATCTTCGCGCCGGAGAGTGTGGACATCGCAGCCGGACAGGATGACAGAAGCGCCTTTGACTTCGGAGGGGCAAATAAAAATCCTTGGAAATAGGGGAGATTTGAGATGAAGGGAATACTTGTATACGCAATCTATACGTTTGGGGAGATACTCAGCACCGCGCTGGTGGTGCGGGCAATCATGAGCTGGTTTACACAGCCGAATACCTACACCACATTGGGCAAGATCTATATGGCGTTGATCCGCTTCACCGAACCGATCGTCGCGCCATGCCGAAATTTTATGAGCAGATTTAACACAGGCATGATTGATTTTTCACTGTTGATCGCGCTGCTGCTCATCCAGTTTGGAACAAATGTGCTGGTCAGATTGGTTTATATCATCTTTTAGGGAGGAAGCAATGATTACACCTGCAGATATAGAAAACAAAGATTTTAGCAGAGTTAAGCGAGGCTATGATATGGAGGAGGTCGATGATTTCCTCGATTTGATTATTGTCGATATGGAAAAGCTGCTGCGCGAGAACAGGCAGCTCAAGGAGGAGGTCGCGAAAGCGCAGACCCATGTGGATCAGCACATGTCTACGGAGACTTCCGTCTATGAGACTTTGGAGGCAGCCAAATCTCTGATGAACGATATCGCCGCCAGCGCTGAACGGAGAGCGGAGATTCTGCTTAAGAACGCGGAGCTGGAAGCCAGTCTGATCACCAAGGACGCGAAGGATTCCATCTCCAGACTGACGGCAGAGGGCAACCGCCTCAGAAGCAGAGTCGAGATGCTGCGCGGTCGTTACAAAGCAATGCTGGAAACAGAACTGGATCGTTTGGACTTCGTAGGCGAGGATATCCTGGAGGATTTTGAACAGGACTTCCTTCCGGCTTCCATGACGGATTTTCGCGAGGAACTGAGCAAGAACATCCCGCAAACGGAGGATACGCAAGACAAAGAACAGTCCACGGAATCTGCCGCCGCGCCGGAGCCGGAACAAAAGCCGGATCTGAGCAAGACCATCGTTGCCCGCCCTTAGGCGCCGGGCAGGGAAAGGCAGAGACTCTTATCAGAAAAGAAAGGCAGCAGGTGTTTTCAAGCTTGGAACGCCTGCGATAAATTAGATGAAAAAATTCAGGTATTTATGGATTATCGGGCTGATTGTCTGCGATCAGCTTTTGAAGCTGCTCATCCGAAGAACGATGTATGTCGGAGAAACCTTTTCGGTCATCGGCAGCATTTTTTCGATCACCTATGTGCAGAATCGCGGCGCCGCCTTCAGCCTCTTTACCGGACGAGGCGTTTTTTTGACGGTCGTGCCGTTTGCGGCGCTTTTGGTCGCGCTATGGTACATGGAACGACACAAGGACGCGCATTTTACGCTGCGCCTTGCCCTGCAGCTCATCATCGCGGGAGGCTTCGGCAATCTGATCGATCGCATGGCGCTGGGCTATGTGACGGATATGTTCGACTTTCATATCTGGCCGGTCTTTAACATCGCGGATATCTGTATCTGCGTCGGCTGCGCGTTTCTGGTCGTATACATCTTTTTCTTTGATAAAACGCAGGGCGTAACCGCAGGAGAAAAACATGAACCGGGAAACAACGTATAACTTTATCATAGACGAAGACAACCAAAGCACTCGAATTGATTCAGTGCTTTCTTTGCTATTACCGGATACTTCACGCAGTTTTATCCAAAAGTTGATCGAAGGCGGGAATCTGACGGTAAACGGCAAAAGCTGCACCAAAAAGAAATATCTGACCACAGCCGGAGATCGTGTCGAGCTTCGTGTTCCGGAGCCGGAGCAGCTCAAAATCGAAGCGGAAAACATCCCGTTGGAGATTGTCTTTGAGGACGAGGATGTACTGGTTGTCAACAAACCAAAAGGCATGGTCGTGCACCCCGCTGTCGGAAATTATACCGGTACGCTGGTCAATGCTGTGATGTATCACTGCGGCGATCGGCTATCGTCGATTAACGGCGTTGTGCGACCCGGCATCGTGCATCGGATAGACAAGGATACCAGCGGGCTTTTGATGATTGCCAAAAACGATATGGCGCACGAATCGCTTTCAGCGCAGCTCGCCGCGCACAGCATCACGCGCAGGTATACAGCGCTTGTTTATGACAATCTCGTGCAGGACGAGGGCAGCATTGACGCGCCGATTGGCAGAGACCCTACGAACCGTTTGCGGCAGGCCGTGACGACGCAGAACTCCAAACGCGCGGTCACGCATTGGCATGTGCTGGAGCGGTTTGGCCGCTATACACTGATTGAGGCAAGACTCGAAACCGGAAGAACGCATCAGATTCGCGTACATATGGCCTATATCAAGCATCCGCTGGTCGGCGATCCGGTCTACGGACCGAAAAAACAGAATCTCACGCAGGGGGGACAGATGCTGCACGCGGGCGTGCTGGGCTTCGTGCATCCACGCACCGGAGACTATATGGAATTTACCGCGCCGCTGCCTGCGTATTTTGAAGAAATTCTGCAAAAACTGCGTCATGGAGGCGTGCGCGGCGATTGAGCCGACGCGGGGAACAGAAGGAAAGCTGTGCGGTATCCGCGCGCGTATGCCCTGCGGCAGCTGTAAAGCCTGCTAACGCAAAAGAAACAAGGAGAAATGAAGATGAAAAAAACAATGAAGCCGGCGACGCTGCTGATGCCGCTGCCCGCGGTCATGGTCAGCTGCGGCAGCCTCGAAAAACCGAATATTATCACGATTGCGTGGACAGGCATTGTCAATTCCACGCCGCCGATGACCTATATTTCTGTGCGCAAATCTCGCTATTCTCATGATTTGATCGCGGAAAGCGGTGAATTTGTCATCAATCTGACGACGGAGGCATTGACCTTCGCGACCGATTACTGCGGCGTGAAGTCAGGGCGTGAGGTTGATAAATTCACCGAAATGAAATTGACGCCGCTTGCCGCAGGCGAGGTAAGCTGTCCAATGATCGCGGAATCTCCGATCAATCTGGAGTGTAAAGTACGAGAGGTTCACGAATATCCGTCGCATGACATGTTCGTCGCGGAGATTGTCGCCGTTCATGTTGACGAGGAACTCATCGATGAAAAAGGCCGATTCGAGATGGAGAAGGCCGGACTGATGGCTTATGTCCACGGGCAGTATTTCGGGATCAAAAAACAACCGCTCGGTCGCTTTGGCTACGCGGTGATGAAGCCAAAGACGAAGAAAAAAATCAGCCGCGCGGCGCACCAAAAACGCGTACAGCAGAATCAGGAGAAACGCCGCGCGAAAAGTGAATCCAGGCAGGCAAGCAGGCAGGCAAGAACAGGGCAAGGAACGAAAAAGAAACAGGCGAGAGCCGGACGTGTGAAATAGACGGTGGAGGGGCGCTGCGGTTGCCGCGCATTGTCGAAACGACAGGGGAAGAAGCGCGAAGCCGGTGAGCAAGAGGCAGAAAGCCGATAGGCACGCTGAACGCGTTCGCGTTTCCGCGGCCGCTGCTTGCCCGACATGGGACAAACAGCGGCAAGCAGAACGCTTTGTTTCGGAAGGTATGCTGCATAAGCTCGATGCAATTCAAAAAGATTGAAAGCAGAATGATTGGGGAACTTGCATGATAGATTTCATAGGGGTGCCTTTGCGATGACGCCAAACCATGATACTGCTCATGAATTCATCCTAGTCATGGGTCTTAATGTAATCAATGCAGCATTCACAAACATATCCGCCGTGGAATGCCGTAATATGATACCGCTTTCCGCAAAGGGAACATTGACTGTTTTGTTCCACTTGTTCCATGTGTTCCATGATTCTTACCTCCTTTGTTCTGACTCATTAAGCCTTTCCTAAGATGTAAGTAAAGCATAACGCAAAAAGAAGCGAGAGTAAAGAAAAAAAGTAAAAGATGTCGTATTTTGGTATTGAAATGTAAGATTTTGAGCTTTAAATGTATTTTCCAGTTTTTGGAGGTGTAAAAATGTATCAGCTTTTTGATTTTGAAAAGAGAAATTGCGTCGTGCAGGGCTATCACTTTCCTTGTGATAATCCAAAGCACGTGGTCTGTCTGATTCATGGCATCGGAGAGCATGCAGGAAGATTCAGCCGCATGGCGGACTATTTTCATCGCGCGGGTATTGCGGTCGTGTCGATGGATTTGCGCGGACATGGACGCTCACAAGGCGTGCGCGGAGCTTGCGCGCCGCGCGCAGAGGTGCTTAGAGATATTGACGCACTGATCGAATACGCGCGGGAATTTTATCCGAACGTTCCAATCGTGCTGTACGGACACAGCATGGGCGGGAATATTACGCTCGATTATCGCGCGCGCGGCGGCCATAATGATGTGCCGGCCGGCTATATCATTTCTGCGCCGTGGATCCGCCTTGTGCGTCCGGTCAGCGGCGGATTGCTGACAGCGGTGAAGCTGTTGTCAAAGATCGCACCGAATTACAAAATCAAATCCGAGTTCCCAGAGAACCAGCTGGGCAATGTCGAATATGTCAGACCGTATAAGAACGACCCGATGGTACATCCGTACGCGACGGCGCTCTGCGCTTACGAGGGGTTTACCATCGGTACAGCGCTGGAAAAGGGAACCAATGAGGATAACGGTCGGGCAAAAAGCACACCTTGCCTTTTGATGCACGGAAGCGCGGATAAAATCTGTGATGTGCGGGGAAGCAGAGAATTTGCCAAGCTGCAGGATCCGACGAGTTTTACCTTTGTCGAATGGCCGGGTTACTACCATGAAATTCATAACGGCGGGCCGAACGGCGAGACTGGAGAAGCGGTTATTGAGCGGGCGATTGCGTTTATTCAGGCTCTGCCGGAGCACGCGGAGAAAGGAACGGAAGCACAGTGAAAGCCAGAATTTTGATAGCAGAGGACGATGTCGATATCCGCGATCTGATGAAACTGTATCTGGAAAGCGAGGGCTATGAGATCCTCTGCAGCGGGGACGGCGCGGAGGCGCTTTCGCTAATTGAAGCATACAATCCGCAGCTCGCGATTTTGGATATTATGATGCCTTCTATGACCGGACTTGAGGTAACGCAGGTACTGCGCAAAAAAACCATGATGCCGATTTTGATTCTTTCGGCGAAGGGACAGGACCAGGACAAGATTTTGGGACTTAACATGGGCGCGGATGATTATATGGCGAAGCCTTTCAATCCGTTGGAGCTGGTGGCAAGGGTCAAAGCCCTGCTGCGCCGCGCGGACGCGCAGACCAGTGAGCTGCGGCGCGGCGAGCTGCTTTTGAATCTTTCCTCGCATGAGCTTTGGAAAAACGATCGCCAGATTACTTTGACGCCGATGGAGTACAAGCTGCTTTCTTTGATGATGAAGAATCCGGGCAGAATCTTTACCAAGGCACAGCTTTATGAAAACATCAACGGGGAGTTTTTTGAGAGCGATGAAAACACCATCATGGTTCATATTTCGAAGCTGCGGGATAAGATAGAGACAGATCCGAAACAACCGGTCTATATTAAAACTGTCAGAGGGGTGGGATATCGCTTTGAAGTTTAACGCGAAAAAAGGAAAACTGGTCACACTCTTCGCGAAGGCCTATTTCGGCTTTTCGCTGACGGTGCTAGGTTGTGTCTTACTTGTATTTTGGGCGAGTGACCGTTATTACGATCATATGCTTCTGACGCCGGACATGGATGCCGCGGCAGAAGATGTACACATGATCAGCAGAGAATATGAAAAGGTCAATTGCTTTCGCTATTTTGGAAAAAACGGAGGTTTCGCGGTCTTTGATCCGGAGGGATCGCTGCTCTATCGTGATGAAAAAAACTTCCCTTACCTTTTGGATATCGACGAGGTGCTTTGCGTACCGGATTATGATGACTTTTCCTTTATCAATAGCTATGAGTTGGATGTGGCGCAAAGCGGCGGTGAATATCTGGTAGTCAAGACAATCTACCGCGAAAACAGCGACGAAACGGAGACAAAGCAGATGCTGTTGGATCAGGATTATCACGTCATCAGCGGGCCTTTGCAAAAAAACAAAATGCAATATACCGCACGCGAATACAGCATTTTAACCGGAAGCTTCCCGGAGGATGCGGAGCTTCTGCGGCATACGATGCCGGATGGTCGGATTCTCGTGGCGGCGGCAAAGAAATGGCATGCCGATGACTATACAACTGTTTCAAGAAGAGCCAATATGATCTACTGGGTTCTGCTGCCGGTCAGCTTGCTTTTGATCACATTTTTCATTCTTTTTTTGAACAAACGAGTCAAAAATCCGCTCATACAACTGAGCGCGGCGATCAATCGCATGGCGGCGGGCGGCGCGGCTGACGCGCATGTGGGCATGGTCAACGGGCCGTATGAGATGCAGGCCATCGCGCGGAATTTTGACTGTATGGCGGACCAGCTCGCGGAAAGTGAAGCGGAGCGCAGACGCCTTGACGCGGACAAGCAAAAGCTGCTGACGGATATTTCCCACGATCTCAAAACGCCGATTACGGTCATCTGCGGCTATACGCGCGCGATCGCGGATGGCAAGGTGCCACAGGACAAGCTCGCGGTCTATCTGCAGCTGATCGATGATAAGGCGGAGGAACTCAACGATCTTTTGAATTCTTTCTATGAGTATAACAAGGTCAACCATCCGGAATTTCGCGTGCAGCCAGTGGTAGCCGATGTCTGTGAATTCCTGCGGGAATACCTCGCCAAGCGTTATGATGAAATCAATCTGGCAGGTTTTGCGCTGCGGATTTCGATTCCGGAAAAAATGATTCTTTGCGCGATCGATCAACCGATGATGACGCGCGCGCTGAACAACATTATCTACAATGCGATGCAGTACAACGCACTCGGCACAGTCATGGGTATTAAGATTGTCGAAACCGAAGAAAGAAACAAACCAAACACGATCGCGATCCGTTTGGCGGACAACGGTGTCGGCATCGCGCCGGAACGCAGAGCGCGGATTTTCGAGCCTTTTGTGACAGGTACAGATTCACGCAGCAGCGAAGGCAGCGGTCTGGGACTTGCCATTACCAAAAAAATCATCGAAGCTCATGGCGGTACGATTACACTTTTGGACAAGCCAAGTCCGGGATTCAGTACGGAATTTGAGATTCTGCTCCCGGCGGTCTTGTGATTTTTTGCAAGCGACAGACGAGCAAAAATACCGTAAGAGAACATTTTCTAAAGAAAAAATAAGAAAGTCTAAAGAATTTCGCAAGAAAGATGCGATAAAATAGAAAGTGCAAAAGGGATTTACTTGGGAAAGGCAAATACGAATTATAAAGGACATTTTATGAATGAAGCAAGTTTAAGAGACAGGCCGATCATCCAGATTCGCAATCTGAGCAAGGTCTATTTCATGGGCGAGGAGAGAGTCATCGCCTTAAAAAACATCAACCTTTCCATCAACAGAGGGGAAATCTGCTGTATCTTCGGAACATCCGGTTCCGGCAAGAGTACGCTGCTCAATCAGCTGGCGGGTCTGGAAAAACCGACGCGCGGCGAAGTGTTCATCGGGGGAAAAAACATTTCGCGTATGACGGAAAACCAGCTTGCCGCCTTCCGGCAGAAACATTTGGGATTTGTATTCCAATCGTATAATCTGCTCAAGGAGCTGACCGCGGTCGAAAATGTCGCGATGCCGCTGATGTTTCGAGGGATTGACAAGGAAACCAGGGAACTGGAAGCGAAGAAGATGCTGTGCCGGGTCGGACTGAAGAACCGCATGGATCATTTCCCGGGACAGATGTCCGGCGGACAGCAGCAGCGCGCGGGAATCGCCCGCGCGTTCATATCGCGGCCTGATATCGTATTCGCAGATGAGCCGACCGGCAATCTGGACTCCAAGACGACCAGAGAGGTCATGGAGATGATCCGCAGATTCTCGCGGACGTTTCATCAGACCATCGTGCTGGTTTCGCATGATCCGGAAATGACCGAGTACGCGGACCGCATCGTCACGCTGATGGACGGCGAGATCATCAGCGATGTCAGGACACCGCAGGAGGCCGAGCTCGCGGCTGCAAGCAAGCAGGCAGGCAATCAGTAGAGGACGAGGAGAGGAAAAGGAAAGAAATGAGAAAATATTTGAAACAAGGTTTTGTACTCTGTATGGCGCTGATGCTTGCGCTGGGCGCGATGAGCGCGGCGTTCGCGGCAGGCGGGAGCGGAGAAAATACTCCCGGATCCGGAGCAAACGGGGGAGAATTTGAAGTAACAGGATACCGTATCGAAAAAATAAACGGTGCAGTCATCAAAGACGAAAGGCTAATTACAATAAACAAAGGTGATAACATTGATATCCTGTTAAATTTGAAATATAACACTGCAGAGACGACTTTTACATCAGTTGATGTTGCGAGAAGAGTGGACTCTTTCAGCGGAGGAACTGCGAAAGTGGTGCAGGATTCAGGGCAAATGTCAGGCAGCTACGTATTTCAAGTTCGTGTGACAAATTTGAAATACAGGGGATCCGGCAAGACCTTGAGTTTGCTGTTGAGTAATAAAGGAAACGCTTATCAAAATCTTGATGTTCCGATTTCCGAATGTAAGGAATACACCGAACCGACGGTGGAGCCAACTCCTACGCCGACGCCGGATCCAATCCCGACACCGAAGGTGATCGTGACCAGAAATGAGTTGTCCGGCGATGTCAAGGCAGGGGATGAGCTGATGCTGACGGTTTCCGTAAAGAATATCGGCAGGACAACGATCAACAATCCGATTCTTTCCTTCACTCCGTCTGAGTCTCTGCTGGTGGTCGGCAAGGATTCCGCAGTGCAGATGAACAGCATCGGTGTCGGCAGGACAGAGACGGCGCAGGTCAAGGTACGCGTGCTCAATCCGGTAGCCAGTGTCAACCAGTATTTAGACGCGAAGCTGGAATTTACATACTATAACAATGTTTCCACAACAGCTGGAGAGGCTTCTGCCAGAATCGGAATTCCGGCTAAGGTGAAGAAAAAAACCGAAGAGACGACCGATGAAACAACAGCGAGTCCGCTGCCGAACATTATTGTATCCCGCTTTCATTACGGCGGCGGCAGTGTGGCAGCCGGCTCCAAATTCAACCTGGCCTTCAAGTTCCGCAATACCAGCAGCACCGTTGACGTAGAAAACATGGTGATTACTGTGACCGGGGGCGAAGGGCTGACGATCAACGGCTCCTCCAATACTTTCTTCTATGATAAGGTGAAGGCAGGCGCGAGCAAGACCGTTACGGTACCGATGAAGGTTGCGAATACGACGGTGGATACCGCGCAGGATGTATCCATCAATTTCAAATACGAATATTTGGATCATAAGAAGCGCACTTCTGCTTCCTCCGATGTGAAGATTTCGGTACCGCTTTACCAACCGGACCGCTTTGAAATCTCCAATCCGGTCGTGCCGGACTACGTCGAGGCAGGGCAGGAAGTTGCCGTTACGATGAACTATATCAACAAAAGCAAGGTCATCATGTCTAATGTCGAGGCTGTAGTGGACGGTGATGTCAGTACGCAGACACCGATCCAGACCATCGGCAATGTGGATGCCGGCAAGAACGGCACAATCGCTTTCGCGCTCACGCCGAACAGTACCGGAGAGGTTGACTTTGCGATTACCGTTAATTACGAGGACGCGAACGGAGAGTCCAAGACACGCATTTTCCCGGTAACGATGAACGTACAGGAAGCCGCGCCGTATGACCCAGGTACCGATGATCCCGGCATGGATGATCCGGGAGAAGAAACAGGCGGATTTCCGTGGTGGATTGTGATTGTCGCGGTGGCTGCGATCGGAATTGCGGCGCTGATCGTTCTCAAAAAGAGAAAGAAAGCAAAGGCCGCAAAAAAAGAGCAGGAGCTTTGGGACAGCTGGGACGATGAAATGAAAACTTCGTCTGACAGCGGCAGCGCGGCAGCTGACAGCAGCAAAGAAACCTCGAATCATAAAGAGGGCTAGCCTATGAGATTTTCGGATATATGGGAAATGTGCGCCGAAAACCTCAAGCGCAGAAAGGGCCGAACCTTTTTGACCGTCCTTGGCGTATTCATCGGCTGCTGCTCAATCATCGTCATGGTATCCATCGGGATCGGCATGACGGAGTCGCAGAACCAGATGCTGCAGAATATGGGCGATTTGACGATCATCGAGGTTTCTTCCGGAACCTCGAATACCGGCCAGGAGATGAAGCTCGATGACGCGGCGGTGGAAACCTTCAGTAGCATCGACGGGGTGCAGGCTGTCATGCCGAAGATGAACTGCGACTATACGGTCAATCTGTACGCCGGTTTGAATAACCGGTATAAAGCGGAGTGGGCTACGCTTGTCGGTGTGGATACGAGCGCGCTGGAAGCCATGGGTTACGAATTCCTTGACGGCATCACGGCCGGAGGCGGGCGTGATGAGGGCGTGGCGGGGCAGTATTTTGCCTATTCGTTTAAGGATACTCTGCTCCCGGACGGAAGCAACACGGTGGACCGCTGGGGTGAGTATGATGACCAGGGCAATCAGACTAAGGGGCCGGATGACCCTTACTTCGATCCGCTCAAAACGCCGATTATCCTGGAGGTTCAGCTCGATGAAACTACAAGCTATCAGCGTGAGATGAAGATTACAGGTATCGTGAAAGAGGATTACGGCAGGGGTTATGAAACCTCAGAAGGGCTGATGGTCAGCACCGCGACCTTGAAGGACATCATCGAAAAGGCGACCGGGCAGCCGCAGACAAAAATCACTTACAGCGGCATGAATGTCAAAGTGACGGATATCAGCCTTGTCGCGGATGTGGAGAAGTCGATCAAGGATATGGGCTATAATACCTGGTCGATGTCCAGTATGCGCGAGGAACTCGAAAAGAGCTCCCGCCAGATTCAGCTCCTGCTCGGCGGACTCGGTGCGATTTCGCTCTTTGTCGCGGCGATCGGCATCACGAATACGATGATCATGTCGATTTCCGAAAGAACCAAGGAGATCGGCATCATGAAATCGCTCGGCTGCTACATCCGTGACATCCGCGCGCTGTTTCTGATGGAGGCCGGTACGATCGGGCTTTTGGGCGGCATCGCGGGCAGTATCGTCAGTTTGATGATTTCGTGGCTCATCGATATCATATCGATCGGACAGGGCTTTACCTGGGATGCGTTCAAGCTGGCAGTTTTCGGCGGCGAAAACATCACGCGGCTTTCAATCGTGCCGCTGTGGCTGATTCTCTTCGCGATTGTATTCTCCATCTTCATCGGGCTGGTATCCGGCTACTATCCGGCGAATAAAGCTGTGAAAATTCCGGCACTGGAAGCGATTAAGAGTGAATAAAAGACCTGCGATAAACAGGAACAACATACATCATTTGGGCGCAGGCGTGAAAAGAAGATTTCGCGCCTGCGTTTTGATCTTCAAAAAAGTTTTACAAGAGCGAAAATTTTTTTAACGCGATAAGAGATATCGAAGCAGAGGTACTGTGAGATAAAGTCGCGAAGACGTGCAAACAGATTTTATTGTTTATGTAGTTCACCTTAAAACATTGAGATTCCAAGTTTATGCGAAATATAATTCCGAAGCGAGGCTGCAGAGAAAAAGAGTGCATGATAACGCTCCACAAATATTGTGATGGCATGTTTATTGCATTATATACTTAAAAATCAGTGTGCCCGCGATGCGGAGAGAGCACGGAATATAAATAGGGAGGACAAAATGAAAATCGGAATTGTAAAAGAGATTAAGGAATGTGAATACAGAGTCGCGGCAGTACCCTCTGCGGTTACGGAACTGACCAGAAGAGGACATCAGGTCTATGTAGAACAGGGAGCCGGCGTCGGAAGCGGATACAGCGACGCGGATTATCAGGCAGCAGGCGCGGAAATTTTTACTGATGCGGCAGACGTTTGGAATCAGGTTGACATGATTTACAAGGTAAAAGAGATTTTTCCGGAAGAATTCCAATATCTCAGAGAGGATCTCATCGTATTTACCTACATCCATTCCAATGCGCACAAGGAACAAACCGAAGCATTAATGTCAAGCGGCTGTACGAGTATCGCTTATGAGGATATTTCCGATGACAGAGGACAATGGCCGCTGCTGAGCCCGATGAGCGAGCTTGCAGGTAAAGGCGGTTTTCTTGCCGCTCTGCATTTTGCACAGGCGACGAACGGCGGCGCAGGCAAGCTGCTCGCGAATGTTTGCGGCGCGGAGGCTCCTGTTGTATCCATTATCGGCTGCGGACATTCCGGTTTGGGAGCCTGCGAGCTGGCGTCCGCTTTCGGCAACCGTGTCAACATGCTGGATGTTAATTATGAAGCGATGTTGGCAGCCAAGGAATTCATGCCGAACAATGTCGCCTTCTTGTTCTCCAATAGAGAAAATCTGGTTAAGTGTCTCAAAGAATCGGATGTTATCATTAACTGCATTCTCTGGCCTAAGACTAGAAAGGATCATTTGATCAATCGTGAGGATTTGCGTATGATGAAAAAAGGCGCGATGATCATCGATGTAGCCTGTGATGATGAAGGCGCAGTAGAAACCTGCAGAAGTACCTCCCATACTGACCCGATTTATTATGAAGAGGGAATCCTTCACTACTGTGTAGACAACATTCCGTCCGCCTTTGCACAGACAGCTTCTACCACACTCTGCAACGCGACGCTGCC
>ERZ857998.1441-NODE-1441-length-26950-cov-42.248001_pt1 | contig 26950 bp, 27 predicted proteins | sample MGYA00519954_ERZ857998 | MGnify/ENA primary metagenome ERZ857998 (study PRJEB31778, sample SAMEA3449424) | human gut metagenome | biome: human gut; feature: human-associated habitat; material: faeces | place: United Kingdom | collected 2010/2012 ...
AATTTATAAAAAATTATTCACAGGGTAATATTTTTATAAATTCCTAGAAAATAAAAAAAGACGGGTATACCGCCTTTTTTATCTTATATATTTAACTTTTTATGATTACTTTATTAAATCGCCTTGTTCAGCCTTAACTTCAATTTCACCATTTTTTATCTTGTTATAAACTTCGTCTACTATTTTTATTGTTTCTTCACTTAAGTTTGGATTTTCGCTTGGAAGACCAACTCCATCATTTTTAGCATCAAATGTTAAAGTTTGACCACCTGGGAAATTACCATCTAGCTCATCTTTAATTATGTCAAAAGTAGCACTATCTATTTTCTTCATAGCTGATGTTAATATAATTGATTTATTATCTTCATATATACCATCTGCATATTGGTCAACGTCAACACCAATTATCCAAGCTTCTTTACCTGACATAGCTCTAGATTTTGCTTCATTTATTGATCCTACTCCAACTCCACCTGCAGCAACGAATATAGCTTTTACACCATTATCATACATAGTAGCTGCTAATTGTTGTCCTGCTCCTACATTATCAAATGATCCTTGATAAACAACATTTTCTGCCTTAATAGTCATTTTAGTTCCTAAATTTTCATTAGCATAGTTAACGCCTTGTTGGAATCCCCAGTTGAATTTTTGAACTGAAGGTATTTCCATACCACCAATAAATCCTAAGTCACCATCTTTTAATTGAAGAGCTGTTGCTACTCCTGCTAAAAATCCAGCTTCTTGCTCCGCAAAGAAAACAGCTACACTATTATCTCCAACCTTTTCTACTCTTTCATCTCCATTTTTACCATTATTAGGAGAACCATCAATAATTACAAATTTAGCATCTGAATATTTGTCTTGTGCATTAAATATTGCAGTTTCAAATTTGAATCCTGGTGCTACTATAAACTTGTATCCTGTATCATAAAGATTTCCTATTTCCTTCATGTAATCAGCTTCTGTAGTTCCAGCTGGTTTTAAATAATTACTATCAATTCCTAGTTCATCCTTAGCTTTTAATATACCTTCCCAAGTACCTTGATTAAATGACTTGTCATCTATTGTTCCTGCATCTGTAACCATACCTACTTTAATTTTTGATTGTGATGATTCTGATTTATTACCACAACCTACTAAACCAGTTACCATCAAAGCTGATAAAACTATTGCTATTACTTTTTTCTTCATATAAACTCCTCCTAGTCTTCTGTGTCTAATCATCAATACTTCGAATCTTCAGGTTGATTATACAGTAAATAATTCGTTATTTCAATTATTTTTGTTAAAATTTATTGATAATTTTGTTTAATATTCGTGTATACTTTAATTTTAAAGTGCGATACTATTTATTCTAATTTTATGCACAATTACATAAATTCATTAAATATTTTTTTAAAGGAATCTATCTCCATAGGAAATATTCTAACTCTTTTTAATGAATATAATCCATCATTTGCACTTGATATTCCATATTCCGTTGTAACTGCAGCTTGAATTCCTATTTCCCTTTCTACCTCAATAGTTTCTTCATCATATTTCCCTACTGGATAGCAAATAAATTTACTATCTACTCCAACTTTTTCTTTTAATGCTTCTCGTCCTTCTTTAATAATTGTAATTTTATCATCTCTTGAAATATTAGTGAATTCAATATGTCTTGAAGTATGATTTTCTATTCCCATACCATTATCATGCATTTCTTTGAGCATAGAAGAATTCATATAGTAACCATCTTTATCTGTATTATTAGTTATTATAAAAAATGTTCCTTTCATTCCATTACCTTTTAGTATTCTATAAGCATCTGAATAATTATCTGCATAGCCATCATCAAAGGTTATAGCAACTGGTTTTTTAGGAACATATCCTGTATTATAAGCTTTTACTACATCATCTAATAACATTGGAGTAAATCCATTTTCCTTTAGCCATTTAACTTCTGCTTCAAACTGTTTAACTGGAACTAACAAGTTATTATTTGGATTAGAATCAGAAATCGAATGATACATAAGTATTGGAATTCTAACTAAACTTTTATCTATGTTAATATAGTTTTCCTTTTCTTTTTCTGCTAATTTATTCTTTTCATCAACTAATTCTTCTTCCTTCTTATCATCACTCGTTTCCTTTGTTAAATCTTCATTGCTATGCACATCTTTAGTTTTTATATTATATTTATTCTCATAAATATATTTCCCGATAAAAGCTATTAATATAATTACTATTAGTACCGAAAAAATTTTAATAAAATTCCTCATTTAAATTACCCCTTTTTTATAATATAAGAAAAATATACCTTTACATATTTTGTTTGTCAATCCATTTTAATCCATAGATTCTTTGTAATTTCTTTATTTTTTCTTAAATCATTGTTTATAATATTTTATTTTTGTATAATTAATCTAAAATATTATTTAAGGAGTGTTTTTTTGTTTGGATACGTAACTCCTCTAAAAGCAGAGCTAAAAGTAAAGGACTTTACAAGATTTAGAAGCTATTATTGTGGCTTATGCCTCCATCTAAAAAGTAGTGCGGGCAATATACCTAGAATGGTCTTAAACTATGATATGACATTTCTTGCTGTACTTTTAGATTCATTATCATTAAAGGAGCCTGATTTTAAACTTAAGCGTTGTATTGTTCATCCCCTGGAGAAAAAACCTGTTGTCATGAACAATGATGCTCTTCAATATTCAGCTGCAATGAATTTGACACTATATTATCATAAAATTAAAGATGATATAGAAGATGATAATAATATAAAAAGTATGGTGCTAGAAAAAATTTTATATCCTTATCAAAAGAAAATTAATAAATCTATAGATGACATAAACTCTATTATTAAAAGTAATCTTAAAAACTTAAGAGACCTTGAAAATAATAAAAACTTTTCTTCTATAGATGAAATATGTCATCCATTTAGTGATATAGTTGGAAATATTCTCAAGGCTTATCCTAATGAATTAATTAATGATGGTGATGAATTGAGGAATTATTTATATAGCCTAGGCTATACACTAGGTAAATGGATATATTTAATTGATGCCTTTGATGATTTAAAAAATGATATGAAAAATAAAAAATTTAATCCAATAAATTTTTTATATAATAATTCTAATGCATCATTTGAAGAACTAGTATCTTTGGTTAAAGATAGAATAGAATTTAATATACTTAACTGTAGTTATAATTGTAAAGATATCTTAGAAAAGCTACCTTTAAAAAGAAATGAAGATATATTGAAAAACATTTTAGAACTTGGAATGATGGATAAATACTTAGGAGTTTTAAATAATACTAGAGAAAATAAAAGGAGTGACAAATTATGAACCCATATGAAGTTCTTGGATTAAAACCTGGTGCAAGCCAAGAGGAAATAAAAAAAGCATATAGAAACTTAATTAAACAATATCATCCTGATCAATACGGTGATAATCCATTAAAGGATTTAGCAGAAGAGAAAATGAGAGAAATTAATACTGCTTATGATATGTTAACTAAGAATGCTACTGGCTCTTATGATAATTCTTATAGCAGTTCAAATAATAATTCAAATGATGCATATGCATTATCAGAAATTAGAAGATTAATTCAATCAAGAAACTTTGCTGAAGCAGAAAGAAGATTGAACTCTATTCAAAATAGAAATGCTGAATGGAACTTTTTATATGGAGTAATATTAACTAACAAAGGTTGGTTTGATGCTGGTTTAAATCATATTCAAACTGCAGTTAATATGGATCCTAATAATTTTGAGTATAGGCAAACATTAAATTCTTTGCATCAAAGAACTTCAGCATATAGCGGTAACTACTATAGAACAACTGGAAATTCTTCAGCAAATGCATGCGATTGTTGTATTAACCTTTGGTGCTTAGACTCAATCTGTGAGTGTATGGGTGGAGACCTTATTGGATGCTGCTAATAAATATTAGGTGGTGGTTGAACTTTGAAAGCTAAAGAGATTACTTTAAGTGCAGTATTAACTGCTTTAACAATTGTTATTTTATACTTAAATCTATTATTACCTATAAGTACTATAAGCATTCTTACTTTGGCCTCTCTTTTAATTCCAATAGCTTTAATTAGAGGCTCCATGAAAAGTGCTATTTTTGTATACCTAGCATCATCTATTATAGGTTTTTTCATACTTCCTATAAATATTATAATTTTATATATATTATTTTTTGGTATTTATGGAATAGTAAAGTTCTATATAGAAATGATAAACAAGCTACCATTAGAAATATTTATAAAGCTAGTTTTCTTTAACATAATATTATTTCTATCATTTTTTGTGTTTAAAGCCTTTATCCCAATTAAAATAACTAAACTTCCTATTTGGTTATTTTTAATAATAGCTGAAATTGTTTTTTTAGTTTTTGATTATGCATTAACATTGCTAATATCTTTTTACTTACAAAGAATTCATACAAAAATATAAATAAATGGATAAATATCATATTTATTGCAACTTCATAAACACCAAGTTACCTCATATGATATTTATCCATCTCTATACTATAGGGTCTTTTTTAATCTATTATTGAAAATAACACTTCTAATGCAACTTCAATTATTTCACCTATAAACTCTAAAAAACCTTTTCCAAAATTAAATTTTTTCTTTTCTAATTTAATTTCGCTCTTTTTGTACTTCACTCTATCATTGGGATCAGAGTTATAATAATAAGCATCTTCATAACTTTTTATTTCATTAAAAATAATTTTGTTTTCCTCACTACTCAAAATTCTCTCCCCTAACCATTAATTTTATAATTATAATACTTTTTTACTTAGATTTTTATTAAAAGTCTTTTTATAAAAAATAAAAAACACAGTTATAGTCGTTAAAGCAGCTATAATATCAGAAATAGGCTCTGCTGCTAAGACTGCTGCTAATTTATTACTTTCACTAACAATACTAGGTAATATAAATATTAAAGGAACTAATAACACTATCTTTCTTAATAAAGCCATAACAAGTGATATCTTTGCTTGCCCTAAGGCTAAGAAAGTTTGCTGACATGCTATTTGAGCTCCAAAAATTATTATTCCTCCAAAGAATATTCTAATACTCCAAGAAGTTATTTCAACAAGTTCAGGTTTATTATTAAATATAGCTACAAAGAATTTTGGAAATATCATTAATGAACTCCATATAAAAACTGTATAAGCTAAGCTGCTAGATAATAATAACTTAAATGTTTTTTTAACCCTATCTATCTTTTTAGCTCCAAAGTTATAACTAATTATAGGTTGTGCTCCTTGTGACAATCCTAAAAGAGGTAATGTTACAATTTGCATTATACTACTCATAATAGTCATTGCTCCTACAGCTAAATCTCCTCCATAAATTTGAAGCTTATTATTAAGGCTTATTAATACTAAGCTTTCTGTAGCTTGCATAATAAAAGGAGATACTCCTAAAGCAGTTATAGGTAATATAACCTTAAGTTTTGGCATTAAATACTCTTTTCGTATCTTCAATATACTTTTATTACCAAAAAGGAAAAACAACACCCAAGCTGCTGATACAAACTGAGATATTATAGTTGCAAGAGCAGCACCCTTTACGCCTAGATTAAAAGTAAATATTAGAATTGGATCTAAAACTATATTTATTATAGCTCCAATAACAACAGTTATCATTCCTATTTTAGCAAAGCCTTGAGTATTAATAAATGGATTCATACCAAGTGCAATTTGAACAAATACTGTTCCTAATAAATAAATAGTTAAATAATCCATTGCATATTTAATAGTTGAATCACTAGCTCCAAAAGCCCACAATAACTTTTCTTTAAAAATAAGAAATGTAACTGTACAAACTATTCCTATAATAACTAATGTAGAAAAACTATTACTTATGATTTTTTCGGCACCTTTGTTATCTTTTTCTCCCATTTTTATTGCTGCAAGAGGTGCACCACCCATTCCAATAAGAGCTGAAAAAGCAGAAATAATCATTATTATTGGAAAAGCAACACCTACTCCTGCCATTGCAATTTCTCCATTATCCATTCTTCCAATAAATATTCTATCAACTATGTTATATAAGACATTAACAAGTTGAGCAATAATTGCTGGAAAAGCTAAACTTACTAATAATCTACCTATGGAACCTTCTCCAAGATTCTTCTTAACTTTAGTCATATATTAATATCTCCTTTTGTAATGTATTTTTAACTTTAATATACGCTTATTAATTTATGCTTATATCAGAAAATAATACTACTATCAAAAGAAGTATCTTTAAATAATTTTCTAGAAAAATTCAAATATTATTTACACTATTTCTTTTCCAAATGGCATTAAAGATAATTTAGCTAATTTTAATGATTGTACAGCAAAAGGAATCCCAACAATTGTTATACATAAGAACAATGCACTTAATAAATTTGCTATACAAAGTTCTAAGCCTCCAAAAATTATCCAAAGTATATTTAAAACTAAACTCATACTGCTATCATTTGTAGTCACTATCTTTTTCCCAAATGGCGCTAATTGTAATCTTGCCATTTTAAAGCATTGGCTACCTATTGGTATTCCAATTATAGTAATGGACCACAAACAACCTATAAAGAACCATCCTAAAGCATTAAAGAATCCACCAAAAATAAACCAAATAATGTTTCCTAAACAAGACAAAAAAATCTCTCCCTTATATATTATTATTTAATTATAAACTTCTTAATTGAACTAAAGCACAGTTTTCTATTACATTTATATTATTTTCTCTGCAGTAAGTTAATATTTCTTCACTTTCAGCACCTGGCTGTACTAAAACATTCTTAATTCCTAATGATTTAGCTTCTTTTATATATTCTATTCCTAATTTAGAATTAATACATAAATCTATTGCATCAATCTTATGTGGAACTTCTTTAATACTCTTAAATACTCCTTCTCCCCCCTTAGGATGAACCCCACTTACTGTGTACCCCTTTTCTTTGAATTTATTTAAAATCTTATATGCATATTTTGACTCATTAGTTACATCACCTATAACAGCCCAATTTTTTTCTTTAATTAATACTTTTATATCCATAATAAACCTCCTCAATTATTCTTTAGTTATAATATATACAAATATACTGTTTTCCTCAACAAAAAATCATATAAATATATTTTATTTAACTTTTTTCTAAATGTTGACTTATAATATAATAAAATATATAATTGTGTATATTAAAATTTTATATATGTTGCTATGATTAGGAGTAGTATTATAAAATCTGTACTTAAGAGAGCTGTTGGGTGCTGAAAAACAGTGTATAGACTATAAGAACTTGCCTATGAGCTTACTTGTTTAAAGCAAGTACGGGTTATACCCGTTATATTTTTGAGTGAGAAAATTTATATTTTCTAATAAGAGTGGTACCGCGAATATATCCTTCGTCTCTTAATTGAGATGAGGGATTTTTTTATTCTTTTACAATCGTTATTTTAGAGGAGGATTAATAATGGCTAAATACGGAACTTCCATTGATAAGAAATGGCAAGATAAATGGGAAGAAACTAACCTTTATAAGTTTGACCCAAATAAGGATGGAGAAAAATTATATGTTTTAGAAATGTTCTCTTATCCATCAGGAAGCCAGTTGCATGCAGGACATTGGTTTAACTATGGACCTGTTGATTCATGGGCTAGAATGAAGAAAATGCAAGGATATAATGTATTCCAACCAATGGGCTTTGATGCATTCGGACTTCCTGCTGAAAATTATGCAATAAAAACTGGAATTCATCCAAAGGATTCAACTGATAAGAACATTGAAACTATGGAAAAACAATTAAAAGCAATGGGTGCTATGTTTAACTGGGAAAATGAGGTTATAACTTGTCATCCTGATTATTATAAATGGACTCAATGGGTATTCTTAAAATTATATGAAAAAGGATTAGCATATAGAAAGAAAGCTCCTGTAAACTGGTGTCCATCTTGTAATACAGTTTTAGCTAATGAGCAAGTTGTAGAAGGTCTTTGCGAAAGATGTTCAACTGAAGTAACTAAAAAGGACTTAACTCAATGGTTCTTAAAAATTACTGATTATGCTGATGAGCTATTAGAAAAACTTGATACTTTAGATTGGCCTGAAAAAACAGTAGCAATGCAAAAACATTGGATAGGAAAATCTACTGGTGCTGAAGTTACATTTAAAGTTAAAGATTCAGATATTAAATTTGATGTATTTACAACAAGAGTTGATACTTTAAATGGAGTAACTTATGTAGTTTTAGCTCCTGAAAATCCATTAGTTGACAAATTAACTACTGATGAATATAAAGAATCTGTTGAAAATTATAAAGAAGAAGCTAAAAAACAATCTGATATAGAAAGACAATCTTTATCTAGAGAAAAAACTGGAGTGTTTACAGGCTCTTATGCAATAAATCCTATTAATAATAAAGAAGTACCTATTTGGGTTGGAGATTATGTATTAGCAACTTATGGTACTGGAGCTGTTATGGCTGTTCCAGCGCATGATGAAAGAGATTTTGCTTTTGCAACTAAATTTAATTTACCAATAGAAAGAGTGATAACTAGTAAGAATGGTGAAAATGATGAGCTTCCATATTGCGAATATGGTAAATTAGTTAATTCAGGAGAATTTGATGGACTTACTACTGAAGAAGCTAAAGAAAAAATAGTTGAAAAGTTAGCTTCTATGAATCTTGGTTCAGCAAAAGTAAATTATAGATTAAGAGATTGGTTAGTATCTAGACAAAGATATTGGGGTGCTCCAATTCCTATGATTCATTGTGAGCATTGTGGAACTGTTCCTGTACCAGAAGATCAATTACCAGTAGAACTTCCATATGAGGTTGAGTTTGCTCCAGATGGAAAATCACCTCTTGCAAAATGTGATTCTTTTGTAAATACAACTTGTCCAAAGTGTGGAAAACCTGCTAAAAGAGAAGTGGATACTTTAGATACTTTCGTTTGCTCATCTTGGTATCAATTAAGATATCCAGATAGTAATAATACAGAAAAGGCATTTGATAAAGACATAGTAAATAAAATGCTTCCTGTAGATAAATACGTTGGTGGACCAGAACATGCTTGTATGCATTTATTATATGCTAGATTTATTACTAAAGCTTTAAGAGATATGGGATACCTAGACTTCGATGAACCATTTAAATCTTTAACTCACCAAGGTTTAATACTTGGACCAGATGGATTAAAGATGAGTAAATCAAAAGGAAACACTATTTCTCCAAATGATTATATTTCAGAATACGGTTCTGACGTGTTTAGAATGTATCTAATGTTTGGTTTTGCTTACGTTGAAGGTGGAGCTTGGAGTGATGATGGACTTAAGTCTGTTGCTAGATTTGTAGATAGAATTGAAAGATACCTTGAAGCTGCTAGAGAAGCAATAGAAAAAGGTGATAATAACAAAACTTCTGTAGATAAAACTGAAAAGGAACTAAACTTCTGGTTACACAATGCAATTAAAGGAGTAACTGAAGATGCTGATAAAATGCAATTTAATACAGCAATAGCTAGAATGATGGAATTTGTAAATGCTTTATCTAAGTATTTACAAGAAGATATTAAGAACTTAGATTTCTTAAAGAAAACTTGTATTGATTTCTTAAAGATTTTAGCACCATTTGCTCCTCACTTTGCTGAAGAACAATGGAGTTTATTCGGATTAGGTTATTCAATCTTCAATCAAGAATGGCCAAAGTTTGATGCTAAAGCTTTAGTTAAAGATGAAGTTGAAATTGCAATTCAAGTTAATGGAAAAATAAAGGCTAAGATAAATGTTCCTACTGATCTAGATGAAGAAGGAATTAAAGCTGCTTCATTAGCTAATGAAAATGTAATAGCTGCAACTGAAGGTAAGAATATAGTTAAGGTTATAGTTATTAAAGGAAGATTAGTAAATATAGTAGTTAAATAATAAAAGGAGCTACACTTCAATTTTGAGTGTAGCTCCTTTTATTATTTTAAAACAGTTACTTTTTTATTTATCATTTTTTGTTTTTTTCATGGTAAAGTATATTAGTACTATAGCAATTAATGTTATAAGCAATCTTGCATAGTTTTGCTTAATATTAATTAAATCATAACTGACCAAAGCTTCTAAGGCTATAGAAGGAATTTTTCCAAAGAAAGTTGCTATAATAAAAATCCAGCCACTAACATTACTTATGGAAGCAGCTAATGTTACGATTCCTGATGGAATAAAGGGAATTAGCCTTCCTTCAAAAATCAAAAATCCAGCCCTTTTCCCTTTACTTTCTACTATTGAATTCAGCAGTCTATGCTTACTACTTATTTGTTCTATTCCATTCTTCAATCCTAGTCTATAAACTATAAATGTTATATACCCACCTATTACTTCACCTAATAATGAAATTATAAAACCTAAAATAGGTCCAAAAAAAATTATATTGGCTCCAGTAATAAATATAGATGGAACAATACCTAATAAAGCTATAATAATACTTATAAGTATTGATATAGGTATTGAATACATACTATATTCTTCAAATAAATTAACTATATTATTCAAATCAAACATATCTATAAATTAATATTTTTCTCCTTACTTAGTAATCTAATACTTCTTTAAAATCAGCTAAAACTTTGCTTACTACTTTTTCATCAAGTTGCTTATAATATTGTAATAAATTAGCTTCTTGTAATGATACAAATATTTTCTTACTAATTTCCATCCATAATTCAGGTATATAAACCCATACGATTTCTTCATATCTACAACTTAGAAGAAAATGTTCTACACCCCAAAATAAATATTCTCCTATTTTATGTATTTCATTAAACTTAATATAATCATCTACTACCCTAGTATCTAGCTTATATTCATAAATATCTACATAAAAGTAATCAAATTTTTGACTTTTAGCTTTAAAAGCATTTTCATTTATTATTTTTATCTTTTTATTACTTTCAAAATTTGAATAGTATAAATCTATTACATCTTTTTCCATCTCATAGACTATGATTTCATCTACATTTGATTTTTTTGCTAATTCTTGAACTACATATCCAAGTCCTAATCCAACTACTCCTACTTTCCCTTTAGCATATTTTATAAACATATAGGAGCTTTCTATTTCAATAGGTGCTATTCTCATCCAAATATTATCTGCCCCATGTAACTCTAGTACTTTTGAATTTATTTTACCTTTTTTCCTATACATATATCCATCTATGTAATCACTATTATTATTATTTTTTTTTATTTCAAACTTTCCAATCTTACCTTCTGATATGGAAGCATTATATTCTTTAATTTTTTCATGTATGTATTTATTATCATATGGCTTCAAAATAAAAACATCCCCTTTAAATAATGTCAATCACTATAAATATAATTATATTTGTGATGTAATATAATGACAATAACTATTTATTAAATTTTAATATAATTATATTTATGTCATAATACATTGGCAATATTTATTTATAAATTTTTACTATGTTCTGAATAAAAAAACTCTTGCTATTTAAACTTACTATGATATACTAGTGATATAAATTATCATTTAGAAATAGAAGGTGAAAATATGGATAAAATTTTAATAAGTGAAGAAGCATACAAAGAATTTAAAGAATTCTTAGACGAAAATGAAGTGGATAATTATAGCATTAGAATTAATTTAGCTGGATTTGGTTGCAGTGGTCCTGCTTTTAATATATCTGTTGATGAAGCTAAAGAGGGCGATGTTACTCAAAAAGTTAACGATATAGTTTTCGTTGTTGAAGAAAAATTAGTAGATGAATTCGGTGGCTTTAGATTACTTTCAACTGATGAAAATGAAGGAAGAGGATTATCTCTTAAACCTGTAATTGAAGTTGAAGGTGGATGTGGATCTTGTGGCGGTGGATGTCACTAATCCCAAAATATTTTATAACATAAAAAAAACTCAAGTTTTATCTTGAGTTTTTTTCATTTTAAACTATAAAAAAGAACTATTTACCACGCAATAATTTCTGCTCCATCTTCTGTAACTAAAACTGTATATTCCCATTGTGCTGAATATCCACCATCTTCTGTAAATACTGTCCAATCATCATCTTCATCTACAAAAACTTCATAATCTCCTTGATTAAGCATTGGCTCAATAGTAAATACCATGCCTGGAACTAAAACCATTCCTTCTCCTCTTTCACCAACATGGGCAACAAAAGGATCTTCATGGAACTTCACTCCAACTCCATGACCACCAAAAGCCCTAACTACTGAAAATCCATTTGCTTCTGCATGCTCTTGAATAACTGCTCCTATATCACCTAAAAAACCCCATGGCTTTACTGCTTCAAATCCTTTATCTAAACATTCTTTAGCAACTCTAACTAATTTCTCATCTTCTTCAGAGACATTTCCTATCATAAACATTCTTGAAGCATCTGAATAATATCCATTATATATAGTTGATACATCTACGTTAACTATATCACCATCCATTAATACTGTATCTTCACTTGGTATACCATGACATACTACATCATTAATTGACACGCATACACTCTTCGGGAAGCCTCCATAATTTAATGGAGCAGGTATTGCTCCCTTGTTAACAGTAAAATCATAAACTAATTTATCAATTTCTTCTGTATTCATACCTAATTTTATTTTTTCTTGAACTAAATCTAATACAGCATTATTAATTTTAGCACTTTCTTTTATTCCTTCAATTTGTTCTTGATTTTTTATCATATCCCTAGTTGGAACTTCATATCCCTTATTCTTTAAAGCCTCTAGCTTTTCATCAAATTCTAAATGGCACTTTTTATATTTTTTGCCACTATTACACCAACATTGATCATTTCTATTTAAATTCATAACTTACCTCCTTAATACTATATGCTTATTAAGATTTTATCAAATAGTATTATTTTCATCTTTATATTTAATATATCACAAATAAACTAAAAAAGGAGATGAATAACCATAAAAACAGTTTCCATCTCCCAATATTATTCTTTAAATGTGAATTCGTAATTTGAATATGAGTCAATAATAGAATTCATACCCTTTAATACATCTATCCAATAAGAATTTTTAATATAAATAATTTCTCTTTTATCAATATCAGTATTCTTCAACTTATTTTCATTAAATTCTTTAAAAAAGTTATTAATTTCATTAGTCATATTATTCATTGCAGTAAAGTTATCTAAAACTTCACCTTCTAATATAACCTTTTCTTTATTAGTTTTCATTTCATAATTTAATTGTTCAAATAACAAACTTTCCACTCTTGAATACACTTCTGTAGGTACTTCATTTGAAATTTTTGATTTTCTATTTATTGATATTATATCTTCTTTCCCATACTCTTTATAATTTACCCATAAGTTTGTAAACTCCTTTGATATAGAACTATAATTCTTATACAAAGATAATAATTCTTCGTTGCTAACACTTTTAGCCTTTATACATTGATCTAAAGTAGCTAATGAACTTTCATTTCTATTTCTAATTTCTTCAATACTTTTATAAGTTTCTTTACCTATCAATATCTTATACCTAGAGTTCATTATTGAAGTGTAAACGTTTATTAGTAAACTAACAAATAAAACAAAAATCATTATTAATACGCTAGTATTCCTGCTTATTTTAAAAGATTTCATAAGACACCCCCACATGGATTGTATTATATCATAAATTCTTTTCTTTTTCCAGTATACATATTATAGTTAATAAAAGCCCTAAATTATAAATATACTTTAACTAATTAAAGTGTATCTATTTAATTCTACATCCAACATGAGCTTTTCTCAAGTTATTTAAAATCAATAAATACACTTTTAATTTTATAGTCATTAAAATATTATTAGAAGTACCTTCCATGCTCCTGTTGATACTCTTTTATCATATCCAAACCAGTAGTTCCACCTTCACCTTTTTCAACTTTTACATCAATTCTCTTTATTTCTCCGTAAGGTTCTTCTAATGAGAATTCCTCTTCTCCAGTTATTACCCAAATAGTGTTATTTTTAAAAGGCTTAACTTCTAATTCTTTTTCTCCAACTCCATCTGTAAAATAAATTAATACAGAATTTCTTAATTTATTCTCTCTTATATATCTAAATACTGGTGAAAACTTTGTAGACCCATTTTTAGCTGATCTCTTTTTAATATCATTTTTTGATTTTATCTCGTATATACGTCTTATTTCATTATCACATTCTATTACTGTTATTTTCTTCGTTCTAGTTCTAGTAATTTCTAAGACTTCAATTAATATCTTATTAAACTCTTCTTCGCTCATAGAAGCACTTATATCTAATGCAACTATAACTTCAGGAACATTATTAGGAAGGCTTCCTCTTAAATCTAACCTTTCTGGTTGCCTTCTATTTCTTCTCATTATAGTTTTCTTTTCTCCAGCTCTTAAAGAAGGTATTACCTTTTTAAGTGCATCTTGCCATGATATTTCTGCTTTTTCCGTATAAGAGTTGATAATACCTACTATATCCTTTGGAGCTTTTCCATTATATGAGCCAATTGCAGTTTTCTTTGTTAAGTCCCTTATTGAATCTTGATTAAGTGTACTTTCTTCCCATACATCATGAGCTTTAGAAATATCAATCATCTCACCTATATCATTGCTTTTTTCATCCTTTATAGTATCAGACAGCTTAGTTTTAATTGCTTTTTCAATTTCTTCAGCATATATTTCAATAGGCTTATCTTCAGTTAAATTTGATCCATATTCTTTATTTACCCTATCAATCTTATAACTATAGGTAGGTAAATTTTTAATAAATTGATTAATAGATATATCTATAGCTAAATTAACCGCAAGGTTTGTATATTTTTGTTTAAGAACTCTTTCTCTCTCATGATGTCCATACATAATGTGATAAATCTCATGTTTAAATAATGCTTGCATTTCTCTTTTATCACAAGATAAAAACAATAATGGATTAAAATACATTTTAAATCCTTGAATTTTAGGTATTGTAGCTAAAGGCCAAGTAATATTAAATCTAATACTTCTTTCTATTCTAACTAAAAATTGTCCAAAGAATCCATCTTCACCTTCAAGCATATCAATGATTACATTCTCAACTAGTGAAAAAAATTCTCTTTCAAATCCACTATAGGATTTTCCATTTTCCTTTATATCTAAGGCTTGTTTTAATAAACTATCTCTTCTTTCTTCAAAATTCATAAGACTTCATCCTATTCATAAATGCTAAAGAAGGAATCTAAAAACATATCTTCATATAATAAATCAGTGTATGTTTCTTCTTTTACATCACCTTTTATCTCTTTCATAATACCAAGTCTTAAATCCTTTGGATAGGAAGTCAATAAATCTGCAAATAACTTTCTATTTACCTCACTATTATTTTCATTTAGATATCTTATAGAATTTTTAGCTAGTATATATAATCTTGAATGGCTTTCTCCTCTTATTTCTTCTTTTATTTCTACAGGTAAAATTAGATAAGAAAATAAGTCTTCAGGCTTAATTAATGGATTTTTTATATTCTTAATATAATTGATAAAATCAGTTGCAATACTTACTCCAACATTTCCTTTAACTACATTATAAAAAGTATCTATTGAGTAGCTTTCAGTATTATTTAAATAAACCTTATATGCTTTAGCAACTCTTTCCCAACTCCTTGGTGTAGCTTTAATTGATTCATTTGAATTCGTAACATTTAAATATTCAGGAAAATTTGATAAAAACTCTATAATGTGATCATGTACATTTACTTCACCACTCATAGCCCATTTTAACCATTCCTTTATATCTGAACTTAATTCTATCCAAACAAATCTATCTTCCTGTGCATTATCCATATCAACAACTTGATAGTCACTATCTTCAAATCCATCATATTTATTTGAAGGATTCATTGCTGCTATTATTTTTACATTATCATTTAACTTATACCCATTAATCTCTCTATTTAATATTAAGTTCATAAGTTCTTGTTGAACTGCATGTTCACATCTATTAAGCTCATCTATAAATAACATTACTCCATCATAATTACTATCTGCTATAGCTTTGTCAATTTCTATTAGCTTATAATGAGTTGCATATCTTGTCCTACCGTTATCTACTATAGGAAGCCCTCCTATTTCCCCTTCCTTTAATAGATTAGCATCTATGTTTACTAAATAATAATTTTTATAATTACATATTCTCTTTACTAAAGAAGTTTTTCCTATTCCTGCCTCACCAATAATTAATGGAACACTTCCTGATTCTATTACTAATTCTACGGTATTTATAGCTTCTGAAAATTTCATATTCTCACCTCTTTTTATCTTGAAAGTTTATAATCAACTAAAAACACTTTAGCTTTCTTACTTCCATATGCTTTTATAAAATTGATTTTATTCATTTCTAGTATTTCTAATTCTAAAAAGTCCTTTATATACTTTTCGTCAATGGATTCTTCTTTTACTTTGTCTATAACAACATTAACGACAAAATCTACATCTATTGAATCATACACATATTTAACAATCTTTATATTATCTCCAATTAATATCTTTAATTCATCAAGATTAAAATTAATATAATTAATTGCTTCTTCATTTCCTTTAACGGCTTCTCTTCTAGCTTCTAAAGTAGGACTGTTTATAAATTTTATTGCAGCCCAGTACTTTTTAATTGCAGCTAATTGAACTTCTTCTGATGGTTCTTTTATATATTTAATTGAATCATAATCCTTAGACACTGCTTTTAATTGCATTTTTTCAGTGGGATTTTCTATAAATTGAATAGCCCATCCCTTAGCATTCAATGCTTCTAACTTAACCTTATTTGTAGGATTTTTAATATACTTTAATGAATTCCAAAGTAGCCTAACTGCTAAAATAGAATTTTCTTCACCTAAATCTTCAATGTATTCCACAGCTAATGGATTATTTTTTATTGCTACTTCCTTCACATAATTACTAGGATTATTAATGTACTTTATAGCTAATCCATTTCTCTTAACTGCTTCTAATACTAATTCTTCACTTGGATTATTCATATATCTTATATGAAGTGGATTATCATATATCTTTTTTAATTCGTTATTTTCCATGTTTCTTCCCTTCTTAGTTATAAATTTACTTTATATTTTTCAATTAATAGTCAATTTTTATTCCATTTCATTATACATCATACAAGCAACAATTACTATCATTACTATTTAATAATTATTATCTATTGCTATTCATGAAAACAATTACATCTCTTTAAAAATCAAAAAAGGTAAAGGTATCTTTAAATCCCTCTACCTTAGGGCACTATGTCCCATGTAAAATGTAAAATTAGAGAAAAAACTCCTTACGGAGTTTCTAAAATATATTTATTTTATTGCATATATCAATAATCTATTTTTAACATTTATCAAAGTTAAATTAATAAATAATTATTTTACAATTATTTATGCTCATGATTTCTAATATGATTTTCACAATAACACTTTTTACCTGAGCATTTAGAACAATATCTAAAATCCATTTTAGGATCTTCTTTTTCTGTAATTCCACAAACTACACATTTATGAATAACTTCTTTTTCTTTTATCTGTGCTCTAAATTTTTGTTGCCTTCTATAATTAACAGCACTAGTAGTAGTTCCTGTTAATATTTCTTTTCCAAAGAATAAGAAAAAGTTAATTAATGGAACTAGAGTTAGTATCTTTCCTCCTACTGACCCTGCTAACAAAAAGTTATATACTATAATAACCCAGTTTAATATAGCTATATATTTAACCTTAATTGGTATTATAAAAAATAACAATACTTGAAAGTTTGGATATACTTTAGCAAAAGCTAAAAACAAGGAAAGATTAATCAATGTTCCAGTAGCACTAGCTCCAGTTATCATTGAAACAATAATAGTTGCAAGCATACCAATAAAGTAATAAAAGTTAAATTTAAACTCTCCCCACTCATGTTCTAATCCAGTTCCTGCTAAATAATAAAAATACATTGAAAATATAAAAGAAATTATAGAGTAACTTGATGGAACAAATATAAATGTTACAAGCCTCCAAACTTCTCCATTAAGCACTGCATTTCTATTTAAAATTAATATATTAGCTATATCTTTTCCCATATAACTAAGTGCAAAAACTAAAATTTGGCCACAAATAATAATTAGCATTAAATTTCTTATATAAAAATTCCCTATCTTTCTTTCTATCTTATTTAACCAATCCATACAAATAGTTATCTCCTTTATAATTTATTTCTAACTATAAATAATAAATCTTCTATAGTAAAATCAGTATTTTTCATAGATAAAGTCACCATATTATTTATTAAAAAAGAAGTTAATTTTCTTGTTTCAATATTCATTGTTATGTCTTTATTTTCTTTGTGTAATTCAATTATTTCATTAACAATTAAATACAATTCATCTAATACATTATACCTAGGACATGAATGTGACTCTTTATCTTTCTTAGTTTTTTCTTCCTTTGAAAGTTCAAAAAAAACTTCCTTATGATATGTTAAAAACTTCTCTAATCCTAGATATATTAATTTTATTTTTTCTTCAAATGATATATTTTTTTCATTAACAGTTTTTAAATCTTTAATTATTTGCATCCAAGTATCATTAAAGATTTCTCTAACTAACGACATCTTATTTTCAAAATAATTATATACTGTCCCTAGTCCAATATCACATCTATTAGCAAGTTCTCTCATGCTAAAATTTTTATAACCTTTATCTTCTAGTAATTTATATCCTTCTTTTAGCATTGTTTCCCTTGGATTTTGTAAAATTTTAGGCATGGTTCTTCCCCCTTTATTATAGTTTATATCAATATTTATATATTATCAACTAATGATATATTACTTATTTTTTTCCAATTATTTACAATTATTTGTATTGTTAGTATAATTATATTATGTAAAATATTATGAAGTAAGAGGAAAAATATATGGAAAAACCCCAATTTAATCTTGCATACAAAAGAAAACTTCTCTATAAACGTAAAAGAAGAAGACAATTGGTATTTAGATTTAGCTTTTTATTAATTGCTATTATATTATTTTCCATTTTTCTATTATTTAATAAAAAGTCTACAATTAACAAAAATATTACATCATCAAATAATAGTAAAAGCACTGAAATAACAGTTTGTATAGACCCTGGACATGGAGATTGGGATACTGGTGCAAAAGGTTTATCTGGCTCTTTAGAAAAAGATATAGTTTTAAATATTTCACTAAAACTAGGAAAATTGTTAGAAGAAAATGGAGTGAAAGTAGTTTATACAAGAACAAATGATTCACTAACTTGGCTTAATACTGCTAATGATAGCTTAAAGGAAAGAATTAAAATAACTGAAGTTTTAAAAGCTGATTTATTTGTATCTATTCATTGTAATAGTGACTATAAAAATCAAGAATCAAAAGGTGTTGAAACCTGGTATAAATCAGGAAATGAAGATAGTAAAAACTTAGCTTTAACTATACAAAATTCATTGATTAATGCAAATTATACAGCAGATAGAAATGTAAAAACCTATAAAAATAAAGAAGATGCTCTAGCAGTTCTAGAACTAAATTCAAGTATTCCAGTATTATTAGAATTAGGATTCTTAAGCAATGCTTCTGATGAAAGATATTTAAAGTCTGAAAAAGGACAAGAAGCAATTGCAAATGCCATAAAAAATTCTATATTAAGTTATATCTCTGAAAATAAAAATATATTAAAAAAATAAAGCTGTAGCACAATGTAAAATTAATTACTAAATTTATTTTACATTGTGAACTGCAACTATACTAGTGTTAATTTATTAACTTCTTCAATTACATTTGCTCTTTTATCTATGTTTACTAAGGCTACAATATAATCTCCATTTTCTATTTTTACATATCCTCTTGGAATTATTTCTTTCTCACCTCTTTTTATAGATACTAATAAACAATCCTTTGGCCAATTCACCTCACTAATTTGTTTACCTTCAACTATACTTCCCATTTCTACAACGAATTCTAGTATAGTTTTCTTATTTTCATTTTCTTCCTTATGAACTCCTACTTTTTTAAGCAGTCTTTCCAAAAGCACTTCATAAATTGCTTCATTCTTTAAAAACTCTGAAGTTACATATGCAACTACAACAACAACAGATAATGATAAGAAATGACTAAAGGAGCCTGTCATCTCCATAATTAAAACTATTCCTGTTATAGGTGCTTTAACTACAGCTGCAAAGTATCCAGCCATACCTAAAGCTATAAAATTAATTATAAAAATACTGCTAACGCCAAAAACTTCATTAGAAAAAACACCAACAATATTTCCAAGAATAGCTCCAAGTAATAACATAGGTAAAAATATGCCACCTGGCGTTCCTGAGCCAAAGCATATTAATAGTAATAAGAACTTAAATATATATAATAGTATTAAAAATACTATAGAGTTATCACTTGTAGTTAATTTTAAAATAACTTCATGTCCCCCGCCTAATAACACTGGCACCAATAATCCAATAAATGCTGTAACTATAAATGGAATCATTACTTTAAATTCTTGAGGAATATTTTTTAATCTTGAATAAATATCTTGAAATAAATATATTCCTTTTGAAAAAACAACACCCATAATACCAGTTAAAATTCCTAAAATTATTAATATCCAATAATATTTTAAGGGTATTGCATTTATTTGATTAAAATTTAAAGATGGCTCCATTCCCAAGAAATTCTTTGATATAAAATCAGCACTTATAGCTGCTGCCATTGCAGGAAGTAAAACTAAAGGTGAAAAATTTCTATGTATTTCTTCTAATGCAAATATAATACCTGATAAGGGTGAATTAAAAGCAGCTGAAAGTCCTGCGGATGCACCGGCTGTAATTAAAAATTCTTTCTTTACAGGAAATTTCTTATAGGTTTTTTCTGCAACTCCTTCACCTACTGAAGCACCTATTTGTACTGAAGGGCCCTCTCTCCCCAATGTAAGTCCTGTAGATAAGGCAATAACCCCTCCAAAGAACTTATATATTAATATTTTAAACCAATTCATTTTAAGTTTATTTACAACTCTTCCTTTAACTTGTGGAATTCCGCTGCCAGAAATCATACTTTCTTTTTTAACCATTAATCCTACTATATATCCTAATAAACATATAATGGATATTACTAATATACTGTTTAGTAGATTTCTATTACCCCACTTATACAAATTGTTAAATATGTAACTAAATTTCGTTATAGCTAATCTATTTAATACTATTACAATACCAGTAATTATCCCTATCACTAAGCCTAGTACTATTAGTCTAAATTTCATATACCTTCGTTGCAATAATATTTCTTTTATATTTTCTTCTTCCAATTTTACATCACCTAGTCTTCAAAAATATTTTTTACCTCATCTAATATTTTAAAATTAGTAAAATCAAAATGCAAAGGTGTTAAAGTTACGTAGCCTTGTGTTAAGAAATATAAGTCTGAATCTTCTTCTAATATTTCATTTCTTGTTCCCTTTGTTGTATAAATCATATCTTCATTTTCTTCTACTAAAGCATAATCTGTTTTGTAAGTAGATTTACCAAGCTTGCAAACTTTAATTCCTTTTATATCTTCTTCAGCTATATTAGGAACATTAACATTTAAAACCACGTCTTGCTTTAAATAACTTTTTTCTGCTATATCTACTATCTTACTTATCCACTTTGCTGCCTTAGTATAATCTTCATCATATCTTTCCCAATTAACTTCCATGGAAATAGCAATTGATGGCACATTATATATAGCTCCTTCTATTGCTGCAGAAACAGTTCCTGAATATAGTATATCTGTACCACAATTTAATCCTCTATTTATTCCTGAAATAACTAAGTCTATATCCTTACTAAGTAATGAAAGACCTGCTTGTGTACAATCTGCTGGAGTTCCAACTAAACTATAGGACTTAAAGTCCTTATCTATCTTTTCTTCCTTTATTTTTATTGGATTATGAATTGAAATAGAATGACTAGATGCACTCTTCTGCTCTCTAGGTGCTACAACTATAATTTCATGTTTCTTTGAAATTTCTTTTGCTAAAGCTAATATTCCTCTTGCGTTAATTCCATCATCATTGGTAATTAAAACTTTCATATAAGTCCTCCTAAAATACTTTTGTTACTTACTTATAATAATACCACAAAAAATTAAATAATAAAAAATGAGACTGCCAAAGCAGTCTAAAGTTAAAAAGATTCAGAAATTAACTTGTAAGATTTTATTTTATCCTCTAGGTTTGTATTTAAGTTAATTATCATAAATTCATCTGTATTATATAATTTACTCATATTTATAATTTGTTCTTTCACCTTATCTGGTGTTCCGATTATCATTCTTTTTCTATTTCTTTTAACTATTTGCATTTCCCCTTCAGAATATTTATAAGCTAATGCCTTTTCTAATGAAGGCATGCCATAAGACTTTCCTGTTTCACAACAAATAACAAAGCTACAAATTATAGTATTAGGAGATAAAGATACCACTGACTTTTTAAAATTATCTCTATACCAATTTACTGAGCTTACTCCCATACCTCCAGTAATAAATTGAGCATATGCATAAGATGCGCCAATGTTAGCTGCAAGTCCTGCACTTCCCCCACTAGAACCAAGTATATGAATTTCAGGATAAGTATTAACTATTGGAGTTGCTTTAAGTCCACTAAATTCATGATTTTCTGGAACTATATCATAAATATATCTTACTAAATCTAACACTTTCTCCTCATAATTATCATTAAAAATACTTCTACCTTGCATTAGAGCTTTGCTTGCTAAAGGCATACCACCCGGAGCTCTACCTATTCCTAAATCTATTCTATTGGGATATAAGGCTTCTAATACTTTAAAATTCTCAGCCACCTTATAAGGACTATAATTAGGTAACATTACTCCCCCTGAACCAACTCTTATTTTATTTGTTTTTGCTGCAATGCTAGAAATAAGTATTTCTGGACTTGAGCCAGCTAAGCTTCTTGTATCATGATGTTCAGATACCCAAAATCTATAATATCCTAACTTTTCTAGCTCTTGAGCTAGAACAATTGTATTTCTTAATGCTTCACTAGAGTTTGATCCTTCTCCTATTGGAGATTGATCTAAGGCACTTAATTTAATATTCAAATAATTACCTCCTTTAAATTTCATTTTATATTCTTATTATAGACTATAACCTTTTGAGAAATATTTTCAAGTACTAAATATCTTTACTGTAAATAAAAAAGGATATAGATATTATATTCTTTGCGACCTCTCAGGTTCCAAGTCGCCAGAATATAATATCTATATCCTCATATACGGAAGGAAAGGAATTTATAAATGAAATACCTTCTCATATTCATTCGAAGGTATAAGTTAATCAAAGATTTAGGGTATCACTTAAAAATTATTCACAGGGTAATATTTTTATAAATTCCTAGAAAAAAAATATCACCTCATTCATTTTTGAATGTAGTGATATTTATATTACAAGAATTGATTATACTCCATAAAATCTCTTTTTTATATTATACATAAACTTGAATATAATGCTATTTGGAAATTTCTTTTCTAGCTTTTTTATAATATTTAAAATAATATTTGTTGGAAATAACTTTTTTTCAAATAATATAGTAAATGATAAAAAGGCTTGCACTATACCTATAATAAAAAATATAACATGTAGATAAACAATGCTTCTAAGCATTATACATTGAACAACAATCCATATTACTAAGGCCCAGCTAAAAACACTACTTATATATCCTTGATATTTTGATTTAAAAAGAAATGTCATTGAACTAAATAAATTCCCAAGCCCTATTACTGTAAATAATATAATTCCAGGTATAAGAAAATTGCTAAAGGGTGAATGATTTAAAGCATAAGTAGACATTCCTCCTGGTGTATAGGGATTTAAAATAGCCATACTCCCCCCAGCTATAGCACCTATTCCTACAAATAAATGTAATATAAATAACATTCTATATACTTTTTTCATACTATTTGCCTCTTAAAATTTTATTATATTTAATAAAATATTAACTTTATTCAAACTAATTATAGCATATTTTACAATCTATTCCTATTAATCTGAAAATTATATTTTCTCAAAAAATTAGGAGTTGTACTAAAACAACTCCACTAAAACCTAAACTGCATTATTTATATTTTTCTTTGCTCCTAAGTAAGTAGCAACAAAATATCCTCCATAAATTATAACTAGTACTGCTAATGCAATTAAAATGTTTTTCATAATATTAATGCTACCAAAAAGTGTTACTATCCTTTTAGAATACTCTAACCCTGCTATTGAATGAATAAGTGCTAGAGATAATGGCATCAAGAAATATATTGCTATTTGAGTTAATAAAGATTTATTAATAATGCCTTCATCTACACCTATCTTCTTTAGTAAATTATATCTTGAAATGTTATCAGTGGATTCAGATAATTGTTGTAAAGCTAATACTGCAGCAGAAACAATTAAGAAAACTCCTCCAATATATATTCCTAAATAAGATATAATAGCTCCAATACTAGATGAATCTGCAATTATTTCTTCCCTTGTAGCATAATAAATTAAATTATCATTTTCCTTCTTAGCTTCTTCACGAATATCATTTATTTTTTCATTAATATTACTTTCATTACCTTCATTATAATTAATATTCAAATATGATGTCCATGGAGTAAGTCCACTTACTATATTATCTTTTACTATTATAGTGCAAAGATTATTTTTCATCATTTGATTATATGCTACTACCTCTATAACTTCTTTAGTAGCTGGTGTTAAAGTATTTCCATTAATTTCAATTTTCTTATTACTTTCTAATACATTATTTAATGAATCCATTAAATGATCTATATCTGAAAATAAAGCATATTCTCCATCCTTTAATTCTATAGGATCCTTATTTAACATTTTCATTACTTCATTAAATTTTGTTAATGAAATAATTTGAACTTCAGAGTTTGACGCAATTGGATATAAATCTTTTCCCTTTTTCATATCCTCTGATGATAGTAAATCACTATACTTAAGGTCTCCTTTATAATTTATATAACTAACATAATCCTTTGAATAATCTCTTATATCAAGATTTCTTTCCTTCAAATACTCATATATATCTATCCCTTCAAAATTCCAGATAGTTTCATCAAACTGAGTTAAATCCTCTACCTCTGCATTTAATGCACTATTTATTCCAAGTCCCCCTGCAAGCATACATATTCCTATAAATAAAGATAAACATATAAATGATATTGAAAGAAATACAGAATTTATTTTGCTATTTATTTGTCTTAGTACAAACATATTTAAATCTTTTAAATATAATTTTTTATTTGACTGAACAAGTTTCAATAAAAATCCTGATAATGAAAAGAAAAATAAAAATGTACCAACGGCACCAAGTAATATACTAGTTCCACTTACACTAATCCCTAAAGTAGCAGTTCCATTATCAAGTATAAGATAATAAGCATATCCTATCATTATTAAACTAACTATAAATATAAATACTGAAATCCAAATATTTCTTACCTTAATATTCTCATTTTTCTTCGAGGAATTTATTAAATCTATTAATTGAATTTTTCTAATAGACATTGAGTTAAACATAAGAACTAATATATAAATAATTCCAAAAGAAATAAGAGTTTTTATCATAGCACTATAAGAAAAAACAAATTTAAACTTAAGTAAATTAACTTTAAACATCTTTGCTGTTAATACTGATAATCCCTGTGATAAAATAACCCCTATTCCTAATCCAATTGCTAAAGATATTATACCTACTAATAATGTTTCAAAAAATATTATTCTAGATAAGTTACCCTTATCCATGCCTAAAGTCATATATATTCCAAATTCTTTTTTTCTTCTCTTTATTAAATAATTATTTGCATAAATAATTAAAAACGCTAATACAAAAGCTACAAACACTGAAGCATATCCCATTATTAAATCTACTTGTTCAAAGGCAGACGCTTGAACTTCACTTAACTCCATCATAATACTTTGTGATTCTATTGAATTAAATGTATAAAATATACATACCCCAAATACTAAGGTTAAGAAATAAATTGCATAATCCTTAAAACTTCTTTTTAAATTTCTAAAGGCTAACTTAGAATACATTATTTTGCTCACCTCCAAGAAGTGTAATAACTTCAATTATCTTATCGAAGAATTCCTTTCTTGAATCATTTCCTCTAATTAATTCATTAAATATTTTACCATCTTTAATAAATAAAATTCTTCTTGCATAACTAGCTGAAAATGCATCATGTGTAACCATCATAATAGTTGCATTAAGACTTTCATTTAAATCCTCCATACTTTCAAGTAACATCTTAGCCGACTTAGAATCTAAAGCTCCCGTTGGCTCATCTGCTAAAATAAGTGAAGGTTTTGTTATGATAGCTCTAGCACATGCAACTCTTTGCTTTTGTCCACCTGACATTTCATAAGGATACTTATTTAAAACATCTTCTATATTTAACTTTTTAGCCACATCTTTTACTCTCTTATCTATTTCTTTATGATTAACCTTCATTATAGTTAAGGCAAGAGCTATATTTTCATAGGCTGTTAAAGTATCTAGTAAATTAAAATCTTGAAATATAAATCCTAGTTCTTCTCTTCTAAATTTTGAGATTTTTTTAGAATTTAGTTTTGTAATATCATTTCCAGAAATATAAATATGTCCACTGCTTACTTTATCTATTGTGGATATACAATTTAAAAGTGTAGTTTTACCACTACCTGATGCTCCCATTACACCAACGAATTCTCCCTCTTCTACAGTAAAACTTATATTATTAATGGCCTTAGTAATATTCCCTTTCCTTCCATAATACTTTTCTATATTATCTACTCTTAATATTTCCTTTTCCATAGTTAATCCCTCCTATTTATTACGTTAGTGTAAAGTTTTTACACTACTTTTTTTCTATTTTTCTTTATATATCAAGG
>ERZ857998.1446-NODE-1446-length-26780-cov-12.305444_pt1 | contig 26780 bp, 28 predicted proteins | sample MGYA00519954_ERZ857998 | MGnify/ENA primary metagenome ERZ857998 (study PRJEB31778, sample SAMEA3449424) | human gut metagenome | biome: human gut; feature: human-associated habitat; material: faeces | place: United Kingdom | collected 2010/2012 ...
CTTTGTTTTGGCATGTCAGATTTTAATACGCCTGCACCGGCTTTGCGCATCCGAAGCACTTGTGTACGGAGCACGACACACACTTACTGTTGGAGCCTAAGGATGTCATCGAAGTTCAATCCGCCATCTGTGTTTCTCACAGTTTGGATAGCCCACTTGCGCAGGTGCTCCAGTTCAGAGATTGTGAGACTCTCGTCCATCGACAGAAGACGCATCATCATGGACTCCTCCACCGCCATTTTGAACAGCAGTTTTCCAATGCGATCACCTAGCGCGCCCAATCGTGTTTCCAGCGCACCGGAGATCGCGTCGGTGAGGTAGCGTTCGTTGCGATCGGTTTTGCGGTAGCCGGTATAAAAGCGGATTGCTTTTTCGATGTACTCATTCTGCGTGGAGCAGCCATCAACTTTATATTCCCCGCCGACCATGTTCCAGGCCTCGTCTGTCAGCCACACGGTATGGCGGTTCTTACCGTTCTCAATCATATCGAATTCCTCCTCTATTTTCCGAAAAGCGTCAAATGAAAGCCTTGCGGCACTAAGGGACAGGCCGGATTTGGGGCAAAAAAGGGGGCACGGCCCTTTGAAAATTCCAGGAACGACGCCTAAGAAAAACCCATGAAATGCCCGCACTGCGGGCATTTGTGGGATGGACAGGGGCGTTTACGACCCCGGTCCTTTCTCCTGCTTTTCTTTCGTCGGATGCAAATCGGCCTGATTTTCGGTTATCCCGCCCGGTCAAGCATCCACGGCGCATCACCCCCTTCCGAGCAAAACACGCTGCGGTAGGTGCTGCTGTCCGGCACCATGCCCCGCTCCAGCATGATCTCACTTTGCAGCAAGCGCACGCACAGTTCCGCATAGACACTTCGCATCTTGTCCCGGCCCTGACGAGCGAAGGCTCTTTGCTCATCGGTCAGATCACCGTAGTGTTCATCGCAGAGGAACAGGCGAAGCTCCTCTGCGTCGATGGGTTCGGCATGATCCTTGTTCCACACCCACCGAATGTAGCGCACCGTGTCGTGCGTGCGCCGGATGGCCATCATCGGGTCATGGTCTACGATAAAGTTTGCGATCTGCTGCATCATGCTCTTTCCTCCTTCTTGTTCTGCTGATTCAACTCGGCCAGCCGTTTCTCTGCCTTTGCCCGCTCCATGTCACGCTCCGCCTGTAGGAATTGCCGCTGATAATTCAGTTCCAACGCTTCCTGAATGGGGCGGATGGTGTAGATGAGACTGCCGTTGCGCATGCGGCCATCCTTCGTTGTGACGGTGCTGGGCTCGGTGCGGATGAGGCCCTTCTCCTCCAGACCGGCCACATACTTCCGCACGGTGTTTTCACTCAGCCGCACCGCCCGACCGATGGTGCGGTAGCTGGGATGGCACTGGTAGATCCTGCGGTCCTCGCAGCGCAGAAGATAATTGTAGACGGCGATCTCGTGAGAGCTAAGACCGAGATTGAAGACTTCATTGGGGACGAGATAGTAGTGCTTGTTCGGATCTCGCTTAGGCCAGCGCTGGTACATCAGGCATCACCTCCTGTCTGCGCATCGACCCACCGGCAGAACTTTTCTTTGGGCACCACGATGCGGCTGCCGATCCGCAGTGCCGGGAAGCCCGTCTCGTGCATCAGCTCGTAGGCGCTGGAGATGGACACGCCCAAGGTCTGCGCCACCGTGTTCGCATTGAGAAACAACGGCAGCTGGTCATAGTTGGTGAATGTAGATTCTTGCATTGGATTCCTCCTTTATAATTTTTGATGTCGGTTGACGGAAGCCATAACGCAGCCCATAGGCATCACTCCTTTCGGTTCGATTTGAATGCAGAGAGTTGATCCCTGCCAAGTGCCTTAAAAAAGTCCCTTCACTTATCGCGGAAGAAAACATGTTTTGCACACCCTGTTTTTAGAAAATTTTTTCTTTGTCTATTGCGGCGTATCTTTTAAGTCGGCAAGTAGAAGTTCCATATCATCCAACAGCTTCACGAGGGACAATGTTAACGTTCCTCTGCTTATCGCCGCTTTTAAGACTTTTGTCACTCTGCTCATCGCCGTTTTTGGCGATTTTTCAAGCATTTTTGCTGCTATCCGGAAATCATTCCATGTTCATGCCGGATATCCCAACATATAAACCGCTCCGTTTCCTCGAATTCCGCATATACCATAGACACAAAAAGAGGGCCGCGCCAATTGGCGCGGCCCTCTAAATAGAATATTTGGTTTTACATTCCCAGCGTCGGTGAGGTATGATGTTCCTGCTCCATCAGAAGTTCCAAGCTGTAATCCAAAATCTTCTCCTTGCGCTCGGTCAGCATGGTCAGATAGAATTCACGCTGGATCGGCAGCAGTTCTGGGACACCCTCGAGAAAGTTATGGATCGCATCGAGGTCGATTCTTGAACAGACACGCTTGAGCGCCTCATTGCAATCGGGATTCTTCAGTGAGGAGATGTAATCGAAATACGATATCTTTTTCCCGCCTTCTTCGATAGAGGAAGTTGGGAAGGTATAGATGCGTTGGTCAATTTCCGCTTCGTCTTGCAGCACGTTTTTCATCCGTTCCAAATCAAGCTGCGGGTATAGGCAGGAACCGCAATCATAGACCGGTGCCAGCTCTGCCTGCTGCTTTTCCTCATCCACGAGGAAACCCCAGTTTCCGTTGTGCCGGTCGAAGTTTCCAAGGAACGCATCCGCAATAAACATATCCCAGAAAAATTGCCGCAGCTCACCGGCTGGATAAATACTCTGCTCCTCGATGGCCTCCAGAATGGAGGACAGTTCTTTTCCGTAACCATTCTGCTCACTGTCGATGCAGGTGTTTTTCAGATGGGCAAACTCGATGAGCCGTTTTCCGCCCTCTGTAAAATCCCGACAGGCAACTACCAGCTTTGTTTTGCCGCGGCTGTCCGTATAGTTTCCGAGGAGAGTTTCCTGTGTCCGAAATCCCAACATTTCAAAAATATGACAGGCGACATATTCGCTGATACAGCCGTTGCTGTAGCTCATATCCCGATTCCTGCTGGGCTTTGGCGGGAACTTGAGCATATAACTGTGTCCTTGATAGGTGATATTGATTTTATTACCATTGGCTCCGCCATAGGCGCGGAAGCGGTTGACTGGGCAGTTGGTAAAATCAATCACGGGTTCTCACCCCCTTATAAATATTTTGTGCGAAGATAATCTGCCTGCTCCTGTGTAATGGCGTTGCTCCACAGATTGGAGTTAATCGCACTATACAATTCTCCCCACAGGCAGTCCATATAAGACACTTTGTCTTTTTCGCCCTGAATGTACTCACGGAGCGCTTTATCCAAACTGGCGGGCAGATTCTTTTCCAGATAGGTTCGGTCAGTCGGCTTGCCGCCATGCATTTGTGGTTTCTCCACGGTCAGCGTAATGAGCTGCTCCATCGGGATATCCAATGTGGAGGACAGCTTCATGAGTGTACCGGCACTGCATCGGGAAAGCGTTGTCTTGCCGGAGCAAATGTCCGCCAGCGTTGCCCAAGGCACACCGCTTTTCTTGGAGAGCTGGTAGCGGGAAAGGTTCTTTTCCCGCAGTATCTGTTGGATCGTCATATACATCACCGCTTTTATTATATCGGTACGCCGATAATCAGTCAAGAGAAAACATCTCACTCCCCCTGACCAAACTGTTTGTTTACATTTGCCCTCCCCAAAACTGTTGACTATTACGATACAGACAGCGGGACAAGCCTTCATGGCCTGTCCCGCTGGTTTTTCTGCCTGGATTTTGAAAGTATTTTCCTTGTTTATGGCGGTGCAGCCGCTGCGCTGCTGCCTATGATTTATTCGTCATCATCTGGCCATGATGAGATCATGTGAATATCGCCGGTGTCCATATCCATCACCATGTGATCGCCCATGCGCAGCATGAGATCCCCATCGGAGTCCATCGCCATATTATCCGAAATTCTCATGGCGAAGTCGCCGTCATCGTAGTCAAAAAATCGATTGCACACTGTACCCACCTCCTCTATTGAAATATCTGCTATAAACCTCATTCACCGCTTCCACATACACCACAAAGGATGGATGATTATGATCTGGTCGAAACAGATACATATTTTTCTTCTCAAGATACCTGTCCCGAACCTTCTGCCATAATCCCGCTCTCTTCAGTTTATCCGCTCTATCTTTTACTTGATGAGAGTTCGGCACTTCGTTCCATGTGTATTGATCCAAGCCCAGTGCGTACACATTTTTGTTATGTATCAAGCGCATGTAATTCCCGTTTTTATTTTTCGTGGTAATAGCAACATCAAAGCTGAATTCAACATTTGGAGTATCCTTAAAATGCAGCAGTGCAGTCAAGCAAGAAGTTGAATCTTGGGCATCCGAAAAGAATTCTCTCCTCTCCGCCCGGTTCAGAGCATTTCTTACCGTTTCTTTTAGCAACCGCAGGTCATTCCAATATCTTTCTTCTGCCTTCATGATCAAAAGATTGTAGTCAAGGTCATACGGGCCATCTCCATTTCTTGTGATCATATTCCTTGCGCCGCTTCCAACAAGCGAAAACTGTGCAGAAATCCCCTTCGTCCTCAGTAACTCGCAGGTTTTCTTAAGGGTCCTTGAACAATCCGAACAATAGCGCTTTGCTTCGGACTCGCAAACAAACTCATACGCCATGCATACTCTCCTTCTTGCCCATGCCACCCATTCAACATCGAGGTTAAATCATTATAGAATAGCATAGAAAGTTTGATTGTCAATAGCGACTTGATCCCATTTTGAATGTTTTCCGCATATTTCACCCTATGATCCCAATTTTGTTGCCGTTTTCGTAAATGTCCGTGCCATCTTTGCTGTGATTAGGTCCCTCGTACTCTACCCATCCGAAGCCCGCCACATAGACTTTGTCGCCGGGGTGCAGTTCTTTAGAAGGCTGTGGCGGAGTTGGCTCTGGTGCGGAATTCTTAGCGGGTGCCTGCCCCGTGGAAAGCTGGAGTTCGGAAGCTACGGGTGTTTCAATAGGCCCTGTCTTCGGTTCAGGTTGCTCTTCTTGGGGCGCTTCTTGTTGCGGGATTGTTCTTTTTTCCTTCTCTGCCAGTGTTGCTGGTTCCTCAATTTCCGCAACGGTCGCTTCCTTGGCGCTCACAGCGGTTTCTGCGGCTGGGACGGGTGTTCCCTCGACCGCGTTGCCATGTGGCCACACAGCGGCGCACAGGGCGACACATGCGGCAATCATTGTCACTATGATGAGTTTCTTCATTTCTCTTCCTCCTTAGATGCGAAACGAGCGCCTGATCCCATTGCCGTTTGGCAGGAGACTGAGCGCTCGTTTTCGTAGTGATTCAATTCTACGGAGAGTTTCCACGCCAGTTCAAATCCAGCGATAAAGCTGTCGATGGAGGTCTCCTCCGCAATACGGTCTTTTGCGTCGATGATCTGGAGCACCAGCCGACGCTCCAGTTTGCCCAGTACCTTGCTAAGTGCTTGATGGCATTCATCAATTTCCTGTTTCTGAGCCTGGAGTTCAGGCGGGGTACAAAAGCAATCGTATAGGTCTTTCAGCAGCTTGTATTTCATGCGCTCGCCTCCTTGCAGCACAAACATATACCACAGTTCGACGGAAATAGCTACTGAAACTTTTTCAGAAAAATAGCGGCTGGAACATTGTGTTTCAGCCGCTATTTGCGATGCGGGGTACTCGTGGTGCGGGCTCCCAGCTGAGCTATACCCCCATGGAGCCGAAACCCTTGATTTTACCGGGTTTCCAAGATATTTACTTTTGAGATGCGAGGATGAGATTGCGGGTTGCTTTGCCGGTGACTTGCTCTCGCAGGTTAACTAAGCACCTACACAGATTAGCTATCTTTCTTTTCGTAAAACTGCATGGCCACATTGAATGCATCCAGAAATTCTTCTCTGGAAGTAGGTTTGTCAAACAACGGATAATCAGTAATCAGGCGGTATCCTTTCAACGCATAGGCGTTAAGGGTTTTAATTCCATCCTCAGACAGCAGAGTATCATTGTTGCTAATATACTGTAGCATAATCTGCTCCAGCTTAGGGCTCTGCGTATCGATGCCGAGTCTTCTGGCCTCAGATGCCACCAGTAACCCAGCAATTTGTGCTTTACAGTCACGATATTGAACTGGGTACCTTTCAACAAGATCCTTCAACTCAGAAGTATCCTCGTCGATTTGGCCTGCTGCCATGCCAATCAATGCACAGCAGTAGTACACATCGAATTGGATAAACTTATTCTTATCCTCCGCAGCGTGGGAGCCTTCGAGATTCATAATGTTGTTAAAGTAGCTTTGGGCACTTTTCGCTATCTTAAAATGCATTATTTTTCATCTCCTTTGTGCTCTCTTTGATACGAATCGAAGAAGTCAATTCCTTCATAAACAACTACGGCCTGATCCTGGGGAGATGCCACAACCGTAAGATACTGCGAATCGGGATTTGCATAGAATCTGTTCGCAAAACGCTCCACTTCTGCTGACTGAACAAAGGCAATCATCTGATTGAAAACCAAAGGAATGATATCTGCAACAGCCTGCCGTTTTTCGAAATCCATCTTGCCGGTAGGCGAGTCGATAATGAACGGAAATTCCAACTCAGAATCTTCGAAAAGAGTGCCCAGGAAACAGTAGGCAATGCTAAGAGTTTGACCTTCGCTGGCACCGTCCCTACCCTTTAGTTTTATGTACCTATCGATGCTTTCGATTTCTACATAATCGTCAACGATAACACGGCGAAGTTTCTCGTTGGTCTTTCTGACGATTTCTTGCTTCAGCGCTGTGGTAGCCTGTAGTTTGATCTCATTCACCAAGGAATCAACCAACTCTTTTTTGCGCAATGCAGTATTTGTTCTTGTTGCCTTCGCTATTTCCTGCTCATAGTACTTAAATTTTTGATCCGCCTTGTGAAGGTTGTTTTCTTCTGTCAGAGAAGCGTCGTTTTCATCCTTGGATTCAATGCGCTCAAGTTCATCACGAGCAATGCTGATAAGTCTGATCAGTTCCTCAATTCGCTCCTGCAGTTCACGAGCCTTTTCGCCTCCGGCCTTAATGAGTTTTTCCTCATTAGTTTTAAATCTCGTATCGAGGCGATTAGCTTGAGCTCTCAGTTCCTCGAGTTCTTCGAAGGCCTTTTTTAAGCGTTCGTCATACACACTGTCCATCAGACTACTCTTAACCGTGTTAAGAACCGACTGTTGGTCACTTCCCAGATACTGGTCAGCCCGCTTCAGGATAGCCGTTCTCTCCCGTTCGCCAATGCATCTATCGCAGACACACCGGTCTGCAGAAGCCAATTCGGTGAAGAAGTCTTTGGCAATGGTTTTAGGCAACTTGAGTTTTTTCATGCTATTGCCTAACTCGAACATTCTCGCACAGAGGCTTTCGCTCAGTAGATAGGGAGACTTAATTATCCCCAGAATAGAAGTGATCTTAACGTCGATTTCGCCGCGATTCTTCTGCTGTTCCTTGAGAATATCATTTTTCTCTTGATTCAGCTTTTCATAGCTCTTGTCGAGTTCCTGGCGCTGTTTCTCCTTCTCTACTTTTTCAGCTTCAAACGCAGCAATCTCTTCGCGAAGCTTCTCACACCGTGCTCTCAGCTTGGCCCGAATTGCGTCAATGTCACTTTGCCGGGTACGCAAATTGCTAAGTGAACTGGATGTTCCACGCTTTCCTTCGGCGTTTTGGATTTCGGTAAGGATTCTCTGGTTTGCGGCCAAAATCTCATCCAATTCATCGAGGCGATATAGGTAGCGAATCGTTTCATCAGCTTCATTGGATGAGCTGTCCATAGACTTCGCCGCCTGCTCACCGTCAAACACAAAGCGTCTAACAAATTCAGGCGTAAAAATACCGCGAATAGACTCAGGTAAACGAAGTCCAGCTTCTCGACCCTTGGGAGGAGCAGAGGTTTCCACCTGCACCGTTCCATCTTTGTAATTCATAGAAAGGAAGTACTTATACTGTCTATCATCAAATTTGACAGTGATGCTGAATTCACCTCTATCTGCTTCCGTTAATGTAGGCGCAAAAGAACGCACTTTGGACGCAGTCCATCCAGCGGCTGTTCCATCAAATAATCCTTTGATGAGTTCCATTGTGGTTGTCTTACCGGTACCGTTGGCCATCATAATAAAATTGTTGCTGATTACGGAGCCATCGGCTTTGGTAAAGGGGAGCTTCAAGGCAGTGATTTTTCGGATATTTTTATATTCGAGCTCGAGGATTGCCATCTTCATACCTGAATATCCTCCTCATCATCCTCAATCAGTGTAAGTATCCGTTTTAAATCGCTCTCTTTGGCGTTATCATCAAACTTGTTTTTGACATATTGTCTGAATGCCAGTTTGAAATCGGACGAGGTGTTTGATGCGTTGACAACGGAATCAATCGCATTTTCGATGATTTTATTTCTCATGTTCGCATCTCCTTGTCTGTGAAAGATCTGTAAGCCACTCTGCACGATCGGCATCGGCGTTATTGTCATTTTCCTCAGAATCCTCAATCACGAAGTCCACAACAGTTGCTTTCTTTTCTGGGTTGTTTTTATCCAGGCGTAATGCGCGCCCGATTCTCTGCGTTGTCACGAGCCTGGAACGGTCAGAAGAAAACAGGATAATGTTCGTGACGCTGCTGATATCAATTCCCTCGGAAACTTTTTTACAGGTCAGCAGGCAGTCAATTTTTCCTGCCGCAAAGTTCTCCAAATTAATTTTTTCATCATCGGCATAGTAGGTATGATATTTGTCGCTGTACCTGACAAGAATTTCCTGGAGCTTTGCGCCATATTCCATGGTCTGAACAAAAATGATACACTTCTGCAACAGCTCCGGTCGCTGAGAAATCAGACTTTCAAACTCCTCCAGCTTGTTGACCGCTGTTTTATTGACAAGCGCCAATTGAGTAAACATATCCTTTTCATCAACAGGTTCTCCGCTCTCCTTTTTTGCATTGAACGCTGCGATAATCTTGCGCTTTTTGAGCTTTTCTTCGTCAGAGAGAACATAGGGCAGAGGAATATAATTGAATTCGCACAGGATTCCTTTTTGAATGGCATCCTGCAGCGTAAACTCAAAAATTACTTCTCCAATTTCATTCAGCAAGAAATCATTTCCAGCCTCATCGTACTCACGCTCTGGCGTAGCGCTCAACCCGAGGCGATATCGATACGGAGAGAGCCTGCCCGAAAGATTTTCGACAAAAGTATTAGAACCAGCTCCATGTACTTCGTCAAAAACAAACAGCGTATCATTGCGATAATCGCCAGGTAGACGATCAAACAAGTCCAGCAATTTGGAGAGATTTCTGGCGTCACGAGAAAGAATTAAGATGGAATCATCTGGGTGCATGACGAAATCTTTCATCATCTTCTGGGATGCATAATGATAGTTGATTTGCTTGTTCTTGTAGTTTTCTCGAATTTGAATTGCCCACTGATCCAGCAAATCGTTGCCGTACATAGTAATAACAACGCGGCAAATTTCCCCGCTATCAAACAGCTTGTTGATGATTTTCATTGCAGTAACAGTCTTTCCGGTTCCGGTAGCCATTGCCAGAATGCCATGCTCTTTTTCCAGAAAGGTCTTTACTGCTATGTCCTGATGAACCCATTTACTCGAACCTGCCGGCAAAGAATACGGCCTATCCGGGGAACGCAATTCAAATATTTTGTTTTTAACTGCTTGTGGAATGGTAAACATTTTGAGATTGCGGTCTTTTCGATTCCAGATTTTCTCGAAACGAGCGGTATCCGCATCGACATACTCCTGTGTACCAGCCCACGTTTTGAAGACTTTTATGCTTTCATAATTTTGGAATCCATGCTTGCTGTCGTTGATAGAGCCAGAGAAGGATAGCGCATCGTTGCCCTTATAGAAAATGCCAAATTTATCGTGAAAGTCTCCTTCCTCCAACTTTTCACAAGGAATTGCAAAACGCATATCAATAATTCCATCATACAGCATCCAGGAGAATGCATTTATAATGTCTGCTTCCATCTCTTGTTTGAGTATCTCAACATTTTCGAGGAGAGCTGCTTCGAGGCGCAGAAATGCGCTACCATCTTGGTTCTCAGCTCCAATAATTGCGTCCGTGTCCTCTGTGGAAAGAATGGGACTTGTAATTAAGCGCATTTTTCCTCCGCGAGAGGCGAAGTCGGATAATCCTGCGACGTTGTATGTGAGCCACCCTGTTGTGAAGTAGCCGACGCCTCGGTCAAAGCGTTCAGCCCACTTTAAACACGGCGTATACAATTCATCTATCAGGTTATCTTCTGAGGTATCTAAACAGACTTTGACCTTTGGATAATCCATATAAACCTCCTTTAGATGTTGTCATCCAGATGGCACAGATGATTATAGAAATCTTTGCTGTACCGTTTTTCATCTTCGAGAAGCTTTGCTCCTCGGTCCAAATGGGCCTTTACCAAACCGGGGAAATAGTCATCCTCGCGAATCACTTTGCCCTCGTTGTTAATGATGAGAGATTTAAACAGCAAATCGTGATCACCGAAAATGACCTGCCGACTCAGTTCCAAGCCATTATTATCAGTCTTAAAGTCATCGGCTTGAAGTTGTCCCTTTCTGACCGACAGTGCGATTGCCAGTTTAGATAGGATAAATGGCTGCAATCTCAATGACTGACCTAACGAGTTGAATATCTCCTGGGTCTTTTGTGACGTATGAAGCTTATTAGTCATTGTGCTTGCCTCCGAAATAAGTGTTTGCCAGGATTTCAGTATTTCCGTTTGCTGTGTGGTTCAAGACAAATGTATTGGAAATGATGTCCGATATGCTCTCGCGATACTCACCAACAATCTCCTCATCGGTAGACAAGATGATAATCTGACCATTGAGTTTTTTGAAGAACTGACTCAGGATCTTTCCTCGATGTTCCTTATCGATTCTCGCAAACGGTGTGTCTACGATGTAAGGCACATTGATTTTGTTGAGCTGCGAAAGTGCTTGATATAGTGCCATAATGAAGATTTGCTTTTCTCCTGCAGAAAGCTGTTGCTTTACCTCAACCGGCAGTTGAAACTCGGTTTCACCGGCAGTAAGCTTTTGCTGCAGGACTTCGTAAGCATACAGGCCGATTTGAGCAATAAGATACTCAACACCGTTCTTACCAATGATTTTATGTATTTCATCAGCTTTAAAGTGTTTGTTTTTATAGGGAAGAACATTTAGGCTATCATCGATATGGATTCCATCAATCAAATCAGATTTATTGATCAGACTTGCGAAGAATTGGCTAAATCCCGTCTCGACTAAACGAATACTCTTATCGTAAAGCGTCTTTTGGAGTTCATCAAATGCCAGTAGTGCACGCGCTGAAATATCGTTAATGGACTGCTTTTTCAAGAGTGCCTCATAATCACTTTTAGCCTTGGCAAGCTTAGATGCAGATATCGCTTTCTGGGCGCGTAGTTCTTGCAATTCTTTATCTACTTCCAGAAGCTGTTGCGTGCATTTGGACTTCTGCTCATTCAAATCGCTTTTCATCTGCAAGTATCCATCATAGTTTTCAATACTGCTCCGCTCCATTTTCTTTCGGATGCGTTTTACGCATTTTAAAGAAGCCTTAATGTCATCAGTCGCTTCTTTGACACGGTTGGTGTCATAAGCCAGGAGACTGTTGATTTTTGCAGTTAGTTCAAATCTGTCGAAGTCAGACAAATTGAGAATGGGAGTTATCTGTGAAGTGTGGCTGGCATAGCTGGCAATCTCGTAGATAACCTTTTCAGAAATGTCGTCGGCTAATTCTATATTTGCCCGGCTCAACACGCCAGAGATGATCGACTTGATTTCCGGGGTATCAATTGTGCTTTTTACATTTGCATCGACCTGCGCCTTGTGTTCCAGTGCAATTTGGGATTTTAGTTCTTCCAGTTGAGTTCTAAGGATAATAAATGGGAGCACATTATTGGCCAATTCTTTGAGCCATTTATGGTGTCCCTCGCGGCGAACATCCTCTTTTGCAATCTGATCTTGCATAGAGCGCCATTCTTTTTTAGAAATACCGCCACCCTTGGCGTATGCCTTTTCAAGAGACGCAAGCCTCTGATCAATAATCAAAATCTCATTGGAAATCTCTCGATATTCATCCTCAGCGCATTCTACTCTCTGTGCAATCAGATTGTCTGCTTCAAGGCATCTATCGTATTCCGCTGAAAGCGTCATGGCCCCCTTTGCCTTGCTACGAGAAATTCTACGGAAGTTTTCCCGAATAATCTCCATCGTATCAAGGCTACAGAGCTTTAAGAACGCATCCTTGAAGTCGGAGTTTTTGCTGCTGTTGAACACGAAATCACTGATTTTTTCGCCGTCAAAGAAGTAGAAGCGGAAGAGATTGGGGGGCAGTGTCTGTAAAAGATAGCTCTCAAAATCACTCTTTTCTGTCTCAGAAAGTGTCTCGCCGTCTTTGTACACAGTAAAGGTTTCTGCTATTTTCTTGCCTGCTACCCTCCATGATCTGACAAACGTGTATGTGTGATCGTACTTTCCGTCATCCATCAGCAAGTCAATGACAACTTCTGCCTCACCAATTTTTTGCAGTTTTTCATTGGCATTGATAATTTTCTCTATCTCGGCAAAGTACTTTGCGTTATTGGATTCAAAGCCATATGCAACGCAGCCGTAGAGACATATTTTGATAGCGTTAAACAGTGTCGTTTTACCTGCACCATTTTTGCCGCCGATCAGTACCATTCTTTTAGTAATGTCTGATACATCAAAATCGAAGGCATTTTCGTTGACATATGGACCTATGTTTTTTACTTGTATGCGCTTAATCTTCATGGTTCAATGCTCCCTCGACAGAATTATAGTGCAACCAGCCTTGTCCAATAATGCTGTCAAATGCCTTTTGCATTTTGTTGTTCTTCGTAATGTGCTTATTGGTATCTACAGAAACAATCAACTTCGTAATCAACTCAACCGGGATATCATACTTATCTGCAACATCCCTGATCGCTTGGATCGCCTCATCATCAAATCGCGGAGTTTTATAATCATCCCATGGAAGCTTTTTGCCTTTGACCTTATGGTAGGTTTCAACGAGTGCACGACATGTAAGGTCGCCCTCCTCGTCCCACATCTTGTCAATTGCTTTCAGTTCAGCTTCTGTAATCAGCTCCATGCCTGTCCTGTTTTCGAGGTCGAGGAGTTTTTCGAGAATGAGGCATCGCGCTTCAAGCGTAAACGGTCCCATTCCAAAGCTTCCGTCTGACTTCTTATAGACAGAACCGTTGCGGCGCTTAGAATCTCGATATCGACTATTCTCCCGCATTCTGAGCAATTCGTTTCTGAATTCTCTAAGCGGAATTAGTTCCGTAGCACCTTTGTTGATGAAGTTCTGTAACGACTTATCCTCTTTCACCATGGTGCAGCACCAGCACCCAAATCTGGAGTTGCCGGTTATCGGAATTTTCTCACGGTCGACCTCACCCAAAACGCTCTTTTCTTCACCAAGATTTTCGCCCTGGTAAAGACTGAACAAATACTTCATGTCACTTCCCCAAGGACTTCTGCAATCGCCTTTTAAGAGGAATTCCCAGACCAAATCGTTAGGGATTTCAGTGATAGGATTGTAGACATAAGCATTGGGAATGTCATTATGCATATTCAGCAGTTTGCCTTCGATTTCCCGTGCGGTAATGGTCTTCATTCGAGTTAGACTTTCGCCCTTGCGGACGCCGAGAAGAATGATGATTTCGCCGCTCTCCTTGATTCGCTCGTTGACAAACTTATTCATCGGCATGATTTTCAGCCTGTCTGTACACCATCTGAATCCGGGAGGCTCTGGGGTAGGATAGCCCAGGCCAATGACCCGGCTCCAGAATGTCTGTTCCGGCTCCGGGTAGATCACACTGGCTTTGATGTTGAGACGATCTTTTCCCGCTGCTCGGTTGATGTTATCCGAGGATGAGTGCATGTAATTCTTTACGATGGGATTTTCAACCATCGTGTCGGATGTAATGACATGAACGGTTTTGTCAAGCTTAGCGCCAGCATCCTTTAACCGCTTCATGGCTTCATATACAAGACTGACCAGCAAAGTAGAATCTTTGCCACCGCTGTAGCCAATAAGCCACGGACGGCTGTCGTGCTTGTAGACGATCATAATTTCTTTAATGATATCTTCAAATACTTGAAACTTACCTGTATATGGCATTGTGAATTCCCATCCTTACTTTTTTCTGTTATGTGGATCCGGAATATCTCGCCACCCAATTCCGAGATAATCTAAAACTTTTCCCCAGCCATACGGTGTTCCGTTTTCATCAAAGCAACACCTATTCATCCAAAAATCCCATTCTTTGTAGTTCCGTTCCCGTAGCCGATCGAATCGATGAGGCCGTTTTTCGAGCTGAATTCCAAATCCACACATCGAGCATCCGGTTCGCTGCTCTCCAGAAGTATACAAATGACCATCTTCATCCTTCAGTATGCTTCCATAAATCTCAGGGACAGGGACCTTTAAATCAAGTGCCAACTGTAATAAATCCTGTCTATTAAAAATTGCAAATGGTGCTGAACGAATGGTTCCCTTTCCAAAGTAGTTACAGCCATTTAGCATCAAAGACTTCTCACGTCTTCCGCCTTCGGATGCCATCAACCCTAAATAAGGTACACAATTGTGCTCTTTAGCCCAATCAGAGCACGGTTTTTCTTTGAGGTAATAGCAACACTTCGAGGAGACTTTAAACGGTGCAATTTGATAATTCACGCCTTCTTCTTCATTTTCTAATCCACCGAATTTTTCGAGCCACTTCTGCGCAAGTTTCATTTTTGAATGCTTTTGAAATCCACCATATTCACCAGTTTCGCCTGTAACAATTGCATGCCTTATGGTTTTGTTATTGGGAGTTGGGTTTTGAAGCAATTCAATTTTACGGGCGATTTCCTTGGAGAGTACAGGGAAACCAAATTCTTGGATTAGTTTTTGCTTATTCCATCGCGTACCATCAGCTCTAACTGCTGGTGGTAGTGAGATAACTCCAATCTGTTTGTGGATTTTTTGGATACTAACATCTTCGAGCGAAGAGACTGATACCGCTGGCACATCTATTCCTATTGATTTCAAGAAGAAGAACAGTGTAATACTGTCAAGTCCCCCTACTGAAACATAGCAATCCAAGTCCCTTTTTCCACATTCATTGTAGAATTCCCATGCTCTTATGCGCGCATAATTCACTTTGAATTCATATGGCATACTTTGTTTTACTCGAAAACTGGCAATTTTGCTTCCGGCATCGATGTTATTTGAATTAAACGTATTCTGTTCCATTTGAGTTCTCCAGGATTATCCCATCATGATTCTTTCTTTTTTTGCCTCCTCATCACTGATTGGCAGAGAAAGAAGTCGCTTAATTTGAATGTATGTCAAAAAGATACCCTGTTCATTTCTGTTGATCTTTCCATTAGGTTTAATTGCACGGTTCATCCAACACGCTTCATTATTTCGAAGCCAGTCGATTTTCTTTAATCCCTTCAACGACTTTGCCATGTTAATCTGAGGATTCACGCAATAGAATTCTCCCAAGCGTCCCAGTGCCAAGATAATCAGACCTTGCGTTGTGATATAATCCTCTCGCAAACTTTTTTTACTTAATTCACCACTGTCCATCTCGTTCCACTCACGCATATTAACAACCACGTGATTCCAAAATGTATAAACGAGTTTTTCAGCATTGTCCTGATCATGGATCACCTTACAGATGCGCTTGTTAGCTGTATAGAAGGTGTTAAGTGTAAAGATGTTAGAGGAATATTTGCTAAGGTTGTCTTTCTCCTTGTCAGTATACTTACGTAGGAAGCTGATTGAGTTGACGACATTCTTCGTGATTAGTGCCACAGGATCTTTCGACTCGTATAGTGTATTTAAGGATTTCGATGTGGTAACAGCATGCTTGTTGAGGTCAGTAAACATCTGCTGGCTCCGTTGAAGTCCCTGGTCTTTATAAAGGACAATCGAAATCGTTTCTTCTTTCAGGCTCTCGTCTTCGGCAATCGCTGCCTCAATGGCCGCCTTTCGATGCTGGCCATCGTTGATCAGGAAGGAAGCGGTCATATCGATTTCCAGAAGGCCTGCATTCTCATTGCTGTCAGCAGGGACAAACTTCATGTCACCGTCCACAGATGCAGCCAGAGCTGAAAAGACATACGAATCTCGATTAGACAAGATGTATCCACAGATTTCAGGAATACGAGCTTCGTTGAGCTTTCTTTGGGCGCGATACTCGGCAGGGACATCGCTGCTATCGGTCGCAAAAATCTTACTCATTAACCCAAGGGGAACCATGCATATATAGTAATCTTTTCCGGCCTGACAGCCCTTTACAGCGGGAAATTGATATTTCAGCATATAGCACCTCTATTTATACGTAAGTATATACTTAAGTATATATTAAAATTCACCAACAGTCAACACAGTACCGGTAATAAAATGCTGCACACACCAGGTTTTATGGAGAAAGTGACTTTCTTTAAAGATCATGATATTATAAAGCAAGTACAATAAAATGGACAATAATAGTTTCCGCAAGATATGTCGTTACCATGCTGCGCATTTAATGAGAAAGCGCTCTCGGAAATATCCGAGAACGCCTTCGTGTTAAGAACCCCAGTTGATTTTTTTTACAAGCGCCGTTGAAAACTGTAAAAACTCTTCCGGAAATGTTTTAGTAAAATATTCATTTAGGTATGCTCTGGCATCCTCTTCAGTACTGAAGGAATCTATCTCCTTTTCGGTAGGGTAGCGTTGAAAGTACATACGAGGAGATTTGTTTAACAGTCCATAGTATCCTTTGCTATAGCTGCATTTAATCTCGTTTTCATGTGTATGGATTTCTGCTACTTTAATAAACAATCCTTCATTAGAAAGAGAACTATTAAGCGGTTTAGGAATAAAAATAAAATTAAATAGAGAATTTCTGTACTTCTGAATCGTTGGTGGATATTTATATGGGAAATCGTATTTTGCGGTTTTGACATGAAGAGTTCCGCATTCTCCTACAATAAAGTGTTCTAAACTATAAACTGTTTTATCTCCAAAAAACTTACAAAGTTCAGCTGCGTTGGAAATACCCATGTTATAATTATCACCGTTCTTCGTTACTTTGAAGAAATTACTAATCGCCGCCAAAGACTTACAACGGATTTGTTGAATTGGGTCATCGTCACTTTCACTATATTTATATGCAGCGAGAACTTTACCTCTGGTCAGTGCATGAGAAGAAATATAGTCATAAAGCCATTTGTTTATCTTGCTTTTCCATTCTTCCAGTCTTACAAAGTTGTAGAAAGTATCACTCTCTTTTTTGTTTGCGAAAACGGTAAACAAGACCGCTGCACAAAAGACGCTATAGACTGACTTGTACTCTTCTTTTGCGTGAGGCTTTCCGTCAAAGTATGTAAGGATATACTTTAACGCTAAAATTTTAGGAATCACCTCTTTTTCCATAAGTATCTTCTTTAGCATCGAATGGCAGTTTTGAATATCTATAGAATCTACCTTTTTAGCGCAAATAAATTTGTCTTTAAACGGAGTAGAAGGTCCCTCGCTTTCAATAATATCCGTCATTATTTCAACGCATTTATTGAGTCTGGAGAGTACATTTTGCAAATAGTCCCGATTTCGTATGGCTTCAATTAAATGGCTACCTTCGTAATATTTCGTACTTCCACTTTCAAATCCGGATGTGAGACAAAAGTTTTCACCAAACTTGAGTGTACTATACTCGCAATCTCCCTCGCGAGGAAGATATAAGTCACAATAGAAAAAGTGTTCATACAACTTCATCAGAGGATATCTTTTCTCTTCCGAGCTCTGCGTGACGCCATTTAAGCGTAATACATCACGCTTATTCTTTTGCCAAAGAGAACGTGTGAGTTCGCGGCTATCCTGACTAAAAAGATAACCTTTGAAAATATCTTCAGTATCCAAACGAATGCCTTTAAGATTTACATCCAGAAAATACTGGATGCTGGTATTTACATCGTTAGAATAGCTGGCAATTATATTGAACTCAGATTTGCACAAGTTATCAAGAAGCCCCTGGGCTTTATGCCGGTCAGCTAACAACTCGGAAGAAGATATCGTGTTCCATAGTTTTTGAATACGAGGAAGTTGATGATAATCATCGCTTTTAAGAATAGCGTTCCAATCATCGGATGTAATTGCTTCCTGATCAAAGGCCTTTTCTAAGAGTGTCTGGAAGCCTGTAAACCCCTCATTGCGAAGAGGGCACAGATCTGGCGTCGATATCTTGGTCCCAAACTTTTTCTTTATACAGGAAACAATCAACATAAGTACAGTTGTACGTTGTTGACCATCAATAATTTCACAAGTGTGGTCAGATTTAATCGTTAATATTATATTTCCCAAAAACTTGCTGCTGCGAGACAAATCGTACAAAAGCATTTTAAGATTGTTGTCATCCCATCTAACCTCTCTCTGAAAAGCAGGGATAGAATACTTCCTATCTGCCTCGAGGCAAATGATTTGCTGTTGGGGATCATTAGGCTTTACGGATAAGCACACTTGTGTTTTCGACAAAAAATCACTCAGATTAGTAATTGTTCCAACAATTCCCGCCATAATAAAGCTCCTATCTCTATATCCGGATTAGGCGAATGATTTAAAAGTTAAAATATTCGGTATCGAGTTTATATAATTTGAAAGTTTGTGCCGCTGCCACGCCAACCTCATACTTAACAAGAAGATCTGCAAGTAAATTGCCATCTATTAATTTGATATTTTTTTGCTGTTGCTTCTCGATGAATTGTATTGCAGATCTCGTAAAAGACGATGTTGTAATAAAAACACCTTTGTTAATATGTTCCATGGCGCCAATAAAGGCCTGTAAATCATGCCGGGTAACCTTATTGCCATTAGCAAAACGTTTAGCCTGGATATATATCAAATCCAAGCCGAGCTTATCTTCACTAATTATTCCATCAATTCCGCCATCATGTGGTTTTCCTGTAACAGTACCCGAATTTTTATCATATCCATACCCCATCTTTAAAAGCAAGTCAACCACAAGATGTTCAAAGAACTCTGGGGAATTGTTTAGGACAGAATCAAATACTTGTTGTCGTATATTTTGTAAATGCTCCTGCAGCGCAGCTTTGATTTTTTCTTCCGGTAACAGTTCAGAAATATCTGTAGTTTTGGGAGCAGTAATAATAGTGGCTGTATTTTCTGTCGAAATCAAACGGAATTTGATCTTTTTTCCTTCATAACCCGCAATTTCAAAGAATTTTATCGGGTAAGCAGTCGGAAAATCCAGACCGATACACCGACGGCGAAGTTGAGCATTGACAACACCAACAGGATTCTCTGCTCCAAAAGAATACAATCCCTGACGAATAATCTCATCATATATTTGTTTTGAGGTCAAACCATCATTATTTTGTTGTAAAACACACTTAATAGATTCTACGATAGTCATCTCATCACCCCCGGCTCCGCTTTATTTGATGGTTGCTTTTCATCCGGCACAATTTCTATAATATCCTCAATTCCACAATCCAACGCGGCACAAATCTTCACGAGTATCTCTGTGGTAACATGCCCGTTCCGCCCCATCTTGGTGACAGATGCTGGGCTAATACCTGCCTTTTCACACAGGTCCTTTTTCTTCATGTCCTTATCGATGAGCAGCTTCCAGAGTTTTTTATAACTCACAGACATAAAATATCTCCTCCGTACCGATATACAAAAAATGCTCTGCCGCTTGGCAGAGCATTCGGTCTATTGCAGCCATACTGCCAAGGCCTATTCCAACACTTGACAGCGTTGTTTATAATGATAGCACATTTGGGCAGGAAAAGCAAGAAAATGATAAATCCGCACGAATTCCGGCTCTATTAAATTTCTTTTCGGGCCTCCAAAGAAACAGTTGAACCTCCGAGCAGTCAGAGCTACAATGCCAACACCTCATCGCGAGGACAAACTGATTGGAGGTCAAATGATGAATTATGAAGCAAGCCCGTTTCAGAACTACGAATCAATCACTATCGATGAACTGAAGGATCAAGCCAACAGCCTATTGAATCTGGTAACGGAGGAGCAACGACCGCTGTGCGTATGCATGAATAATAGCAAGGAGTTTCTGCTGTTCCCTCAAGATCTGCTCGCTCCGGTCTGCGACTCTGACTTTCGCTTAATCCTGCTGTCAGCAATGCGGTATGCGATGGGCAGGAATACTTGCATGCCCATGGTAGTCGCTGATTATATCAAGCGTCACATTCAGCTTCTGGATGATAAGTTTCTCGTACTGGCTGCCGATGAGATTAGGCGGCATCTTGAAGATTACGCAGAACACGAGCCGAATCCGAATCTTTGGCATGACCTTTTAGGTGCACTTGAGACAGAGCAGAGAGAGCGTGCCACTCGTAAGGCAAGAAAAATCAGACTATGTCCAGCCTGCGGAAAACCATTGGAGATCATGAGCATTACCGACAACTGGCATTCACCCGGCGGCTTCGATGTGATTGCTCACTGCCGAAATTGTCTCTCTAATTATGAATGGTTCTGCGATAAGGATGGCGGTGTCTCAGATATGAAGCAGTATTTCTTCGGGTAAGGCAAGTGTGTGTTCCGGCAGGAGACTTTGGTGTATTCCTTGTTTATAGCGGCTCAACCCTTAAACTGTGCGCCAACTACTATAAAGCGACTAAAAGGGCCGCACCTGCTCGTATGAACAGGTGCGGCCCTCTAATTGACGGAAATTTAATTCAGTCTGAAATAGCAGGTGTTTTTACCTTTTCCTTCTTTTTTCAGTTCACCAACGGCGACTAACTTCCGCAGAGCACCCTCAATGGAACTGTCGCTGAGCGTCGGGCAGAGCTCCCGGATGTCCTGCTTATTAAACCGCCCGATTCTATTCTTGCTTGCTCTGCGCACCATTTCCAATGCAGGCAGCTTGGTTTCCACAAGCGCCACGCGATCCTCAAAGTCCTTATAGGCCGCAAGGATCGTTCCGAGCAGGTACTTGATGAACGGCACTACATCCTCCGTGCCTTCGTGCCAGTCGGTTTGCGCCTGTGCAAGTGCATCGTAGTACAGATCCTTGTTTTTGGCGATTTTGGCTTCAAGGGAGATATACTTTCCAACATAAAAACCGTTTCGGTACAGAAGCAGCGTTGTGAGCAATCTGCTCATTCTTCCGTTGCCGTCATTGAAGGGGTGGATGCACAGAAAGTCATGGACAAAAACCGGGATCGCAATCAACGACTCCAGTTCCATATTTCCAATCACACGGTTGTATTCCTCGCAGATTCTGTCCAGCGCTTCCGGCGTTTCATAAGGGGTAAGCGGCGTGAACAGCGTTTTCACATGACCGTCCGGATAGGTGGCAGTGATATAATTCTGCACACTTTTTGTGCGGCCCGCAAGTGGGTTGTTTATGTGACTGTACAGGATTTTATGAAGCTGCAGGATATAGTTCTGCGTAATTGGAATCGCATCAAAGCTCTCGTGAATGATACTCAGCACATCGCGGTATCCGGCAATTTCCTGCTCGTCACGGTTCCTCGGCGTAGTTTTCTCTTCGACGAGCTGCCGGATTCGGGTACTCGTGGTGACGATGCCCTCGATGGCATTCGATGCCTCGGTGCTCTGTATCTTGGCAATCTCCACGAGCTTTTCGAGTTCCTCCGGGCGCTGCTTCAAATACAGTTCCTGCTTCCCGGCTTCCTTGTATATGGCCGCAATCAGACCAAGAACGTCCGAGTCCCACTTTTGTTCCCTGATTGCAGAGTAATTGAAGGTTTTCATTCCCTTACCTCCATTCTGTTTCCCTTAAATATTAGAATAAAATAAGGGAATAGTCAATGGGCTGTGCGATAAATCCCTTACTATTATGCCTGAATTAAGGGATTTATAATCTTAGTCGTAAACCGCCTATTCATTGTTTATAGCGACGCAACCTTTGAACTGTTACTTTTGAAGAAGCCACTCGCAGATAAATTTGTTTCACGCTGGTAGCTGTCCATAAAACAGGTTTCACGAAACAAATAATATGGCAGTTGCCGGACAAGGGTTGCTGACAAAAAGGGTATGTGCCGTTAAGACACATAATGGCATTCTGCGCGGCCGAGGCACAACCCGCCTTCACCCAGCGCGGCGATGTCGGCGCGCGTGACGGGTACATCCGCCGCGATTTTGGGCAGCATCAGATCGAAGACCGTCGCGCCCGCGTACATGACGCAGCCGGGCAGGCCCATGACGGGCGTGCCGTCCTCAAAATAGCCGAGCAGAAACATCGCGCCCGGCAGGACCGGCGCGCCGTAGGCGACGATATCTGCACCAGCCGCCTTGATGCCGCGCGGGAAAACCTTGCCGCCGTCATCGGTGCGCTGGAGCACGCCATGCACATGATCGCCGCCGAGGGCCATGACGAGACGCGAAAATAAAGCCGGGGACCGGCTGGAAAACAAATGCGCCGCATTCCGATGAAAGCCGGAATGCGGCGTTTCGGTTTGGCGCGGATATACCAGTTCTGGAATTTCTCACCGAAAGGCGTGGACTTTTCCGGGACGGCGTGTTAAAGTTAATGATAAGTAGGATTCGCCTGAATTTCCCCTCATGAACCGGGCGGGGACGCCGCGGTTATAAGAGCCGGGACAGACAGAACGAATGGGAGGAAAAGAAATGGAACGATATTGCAAATACTGCGGGGCGCAGCTCCCGCCGTCGGGGAATTTCTGCGGCAAGTGCGGGATGCCTGCCGGCAGCGGTGAGGATATGTTCGGTTCCGCCGAGCCGACGGTTGACAGCTATCACTATGGGGATATGAACAGCGGCAGAGGCGCTGCCGGCGGCCCTGTCAGACCCGGACAGAAAAAGCCGGGCAATGGAAAGACCGTGCTGCTTGCTGTGGCTGCAAGCCTGGTCCTGCTGGTTGGCGTGGCGCTGGCGGTCAAGCTGATCCTGGAGCTGCGCGGGGAAAAGGACGCCGTGCAGGAACCGGCATATACGGAAACCATAGCGGAAGCCGCGCCGCAGGACACCCCTGAACAGCCTGCGCCGCAGGATACCGCGCCCGAAGCGCCCATACAGGAAACACCCGCGCAGGAGGAGCCGGAGGAGGATGCCGGGGCGTACCAGCCGGATCGTATTCTGGAGCTTCAGCCCGGTCAGCTGAACTGGGTGGTCGTGACCGGCGATTATGATTTGTATTTTTCCGTGCCGGAGGGATTTGTGGAAACGCCAATCGGCTTCTCCGTGAACGGAAACATCTACTGCTATTATGCGCAGACGCTCGATATGCTCGTCCGCGTCTGGGAAGCACCGGTCGACATGGCCGGCGATCCCGGCAGCAGCCGCCTGTGCACTGCCTATGGCTTTTACGTGGACGAGGCTTCCATGCAGGAGACGGAAAACAGCCGCCGCTATACCTGCACCGGAAGCGGCAGGCGGATGTCCGTCTATGAGACGTGGGGGGATCTGTATGCGTATTACTTCATGTTCGAATATCCGGACAGCTCCATGCTGCATACGTCGGCCTATGAGGACCTCGCCTCGGCGTTCCTTTCGCGTGCGTCCTGCAACAATGTGCTGACACAGCCCGTCAGTGCGTATATTCTCCCGCAGAGCGCGGAGCGCCGGCTGACCGAGGCGGATCTGGAGGGCCTTTCCCATCAGCAGCTCTGCCTTGCGCGCAACGAGATCTATGCCCGCCACGGACGGCGCTTTAAGAATAAAGACATCGCCGCGTATTTTGAGGAAAAGGACTGGTACTACCCGTCCATCGATGCATCCGTATTTGACGCGAACCAGAACAGCTACTTATCCGAGGATGAGCTCTATAACGCGACCTTCATGCTCGGATACGAGAAGCGGAAATTCGGAAAATCATACTATTAAGGAATTTGGAAATGGAGTCTGAGATCAGGATATGAAAAAGAAGATCATCGCGGCGGCTCTGGCGGCAGCCGTGCTGCTTGCAGCGGGCGGTCTGTTTTTCGGACTGCACAGGATCGGGGAAACGACGATCTCTGCCGGGCCGGAGCCTGCCGCACCGGAGGAGGTCCAGCCCGCCGAGCCGGAGGAGCCTTCCGTTCCGGAGCAGCCGGAGAAGGAACCGGAGGAGGCGGAGCCCGTGCAGACACAGACCCCCGTGCCGGAGGCCGTGCAGACCGAAAAGCCGTGTATTGTCATTGACGCCGGACACCAGCTGAATGCCGATTACGGCAAGGAGCCGGTCGGCCCGGGAAGCACGGAGCTGAAAACCCGCGTTTCCGCCGGAACGACCGGCGTGTCGACCGGGATCCCGGAATACGAGCTGAATCTGGCCGTCTCGCTGCTTTTGCAGCAGGAGCTTACGGCGCGCGGCTATACGGTCGTCATGACGCGGACGGAGAACGACGTTTCCATATCCAACGCCGAGCGCGCGCAGATCGCGAACACGCAGCAGGCCGGCGCGTTCATCCGCGTCCATGCCAACGCAAGCGAAAGCGCCGCCGCCAGCGGGATCATGACCATCTGCATGACGCCGTCGAACCCGTATAACGGCGCGTTATATGAAAAAAGCCGCGCCCTGTCCGACTGCGTGCTCGAGCGGCTTGGCGCAGCGCTTGACAAGCCGCAGAACGAGCGGACGCTCTGGCAGACGGACACCATGACTGGCATCAATTACAGCGAGGTCCCGGTCACCATCGTGGAAATGGGCTTTATGACCAACCCGGCCGAGGACGAGGCAATGGCGACGGATGCGTACCGGGCAAAGATCGCAGCCGGGATCGCCGACGGCGTTGACGCTTACTTTAGAAGGCTGCAAAGGCAATCCCTGACGGAGGACGCGGCGCTGGCCGAGGCACTGCGGGAGCAGCTGCAGGGAAGCAGCGACAAATGGGATATCTGGGCAGAGCGGCTGCAGGAGGGCACGTATGCCCATGTGCAGGAAAATATCGACCCTGACGCGCCGCAGATGGTGTCGGCAAGCCTCATCAAGCTGTTTATCATGGGTGCGGTCTATGACGCGGAGCGCAGCGGGACCCTGACGCCCGGCGCGCAGGAGGACGCTATTTGCCAGATGATCAGCGTCAGCGACAATGCCGCCGCAAATGAGCTGACCTGCCTGCTCGGCGGAGGCAGCGAAGCGGACGGCCGCGCCGCCGTGGAGCGCTTCGCCGCTTCCATCGACTGCACCGCCGTGCGCTATAACCGCCTGATGCTCGTGGAAAACGGGACGCAGAACTACGTCAACGCGGAGGACTGCGCGGCGTTTTTACGGCTGGTCTACAACCGGCAGTGCGTTTCGCAGGAGGCCTCGGAGCAGATGCTTGCGCACCTGCTTGCCCAGCAGGTGAACGACCGCATTCCGCAGGGCCTGCCGGAAGGCACGCAGTGCGCCCATAAAACCGGCGATCTGCTCGGCCTGTGCTGCGCGGACGTGGGCATCGTCTTTACCCCGCAGACGGATTTCCTGCTCTGCATCATCTGCAACGATCCCGCAGATTACCAAACTGCGATCCGGACCTGCATCACCCTCGCCCGCACCGCCGCAGAGAAGCTTTGCAGCTGACCGGTATTTCACGCAAAAAGCAGCGGCTCCGGCTTGAAACTGCCGGAGCCGCGTGCTAAACCGAATCAGGAGGCACAGTTGGGTATACGCACGAGTTAGACATATCTAACCTATTGCGCCTGACAGAAAAAACACAGGGCTGTTTCTGGAACGGCCCGGAACTGGGGGAGCGTATGTCAAGGAAAGCGACGGAATTTCAGAAGAAGGAAATGAGCAGGATGTACCGGGGCAAGGAGATCTTCAAGCCGCTGAATACCGGCTGGATCGACGAGAATGTTGCCTGCGTCCGGAAGTGGGCGGCGAACATCTTCTTTTATCGGAAGGGCGATGTTCCCATCATGATCGACGCCGGGTATCACTACGACCGGCTGGACGGACAATTTCGAATTCGCCTTCGCCCACAAGGACCAGCTCTGCTCCCCATTCAAAAAACGCGTCCACGACCCCGCCGCCCCCTACGACGCTTACGACGAGTCCGACGACACGCCGGAGCGGGCGAAAGCAGGCCTGCTGAAGGGCGTGGGCCGGTAAAGCACCGGGGGGCAGTTGGTAATTAACACGACTTCGCCTCATGCGCATTCCCGGCCTTTATAAAAAGGTGCCGGGGATCTTCTCGGAGCAGACGCCGAAGCTGTTCGGCGTGACGGCGGGCTTTGCGTCGCGGGATATCCAGACCACCGGCGGCGTCTGGCGCATCGATATGACGAAATGCCCGTACCACGACGCCAGCGTGCACTACGGCTGTCCGGAGCTGTGCCACTGCTTCTGCGACAGCGACGATATCACCTACGACAGCCTGCACCCCAAGCTCTACTGGCACCGCACCAAGACGCTTGGACGCGGGGGCGACTGCTGCGATTTCTGCCTGAAGCTCAGAGACAAATAAGACGGACGGAGGAAGCCTTCATGTTCTGGGACAACGTTGCGTGGCTCTACGACATTTTTGCCGACGGCATCAACCGAAAAGCGAACCGGGCGCTGTGCGCCGCGGTTGGGGAGCTGATCTCTCCGGCTGACGACGTGCTGGAATGCGCCTGCGGCACGGGGCTGCTCACCACCGTCATCGCACCCCGCTGCAAGCGCCTGACCGCCACGGATTTTTCTGCAGCGATGCTGCGCCGGGCAAAGAAAAAGTGCGCCAAATTCGGCAATGTGCAGCTTGCGCAGGCTGACATTCTCCATCTGGATTACCCGGACGAAAGCTTTGACGCGGTCGTGGCCGCGAACGTCATCCACCTGCTGGACGAGCCGCTGCA
>ERZ857998.1457-NODE-1457-length-26656-cov-39.945754_pt1 | contig 26656 bp, 26 predicted proteins | sample MGYA00519954_ERZ857998 | MGnify/ENA primary metagenome ERZ857998 (study PRJEB31778, sample SAMEA3449424) | human gut metagenome | biome: human gut; feature: human-associated habitat; material: faeces | place: United Kingdom | collected 2010/2012 ...
AATTAACAAAAAGGATATTTTCACTCTTGAAAATATCCTTTTTGTCTACAGTCTGCGAAACTCCCTTGGGAGTTTCTTCCTTAATTCTTCATTCTTCATTTTTAATTCTTAATTTCTTCCTCTCCACTTGTAATAAAATAATATGGTAAAGCTAAGAATAACACTCCACCAATAAAGTTACCAATGGAAACTAAAATAATATTGTATGCATATCCTCCTAAGGTTATTGTTGAAGGATCTATTAAATATCCCATAGCTAAAAAGCTCATATTTGCAACACTATGTTCAAAGCCTGCTGTTATAAAAGTAAATAAACACCAAAATATCATTAATATTTTAGCTGTTTCCTCTTTTAATTTATAACACATCCACACTGCTAAACAAACTAATATGTTACACAATATTCCCTTTATTATTAATTGTTCTGCTGGAGTATTTATCTTAGCCAAAGCATTACTAACAATAAACTCTCCTATGTAATCACTTTTTCCACTTGTTAGACCTGCACTAACAAATAAGACTGCACCAAGTATACCTCCTAGTATATTACCAATCCAACTTGCAAACCAAATCTTAATCGCATCTATCCAAGTTACAGTTTTTTCTAAAGCACCCATAGTCATAATCATGGCATTACTAGTAAATAAATCTCCTCCTGCCATTAAAACTAAACTAAGTGCTACTCCAAAAGATGCTCCCATAAGAATTTTATATGTATTTACTTCATTATGATGCATAATTCCACCAATTGAATAAATAAGCATAATACCTAAGCTTACAAATAAGCTTCCAAGCATTGCACTTATAATGTACTTTGCTTTACTACTTTTTAATAAATTACTTTTAACCTCAGCTGAATGGGCTAAGCTGCTAATTTCTTTACTGTACATGATACACCCCACTACATCATCCTTATATTTTCATAGGTTACTTATTTTTTACCTAAAACATTTTATTACGAAAAATAAAGTTTTGCAATTAAAAGTTTATTTTATCTAATATTACTACTTATTAAACAAAGATAAAACTCTCTTATAATAGTATACTCTAAAAGAGATTTCTTTATAGGATTTACTGAAATATTATTTTCTAGAAATATGCTTTGCCAAGAATTCTTATCTCCAAAAATATCTCTTACAATATGATTTCCTGGAAGCATAAGTATAGGCAATAATGAAATATCAGTAATTTCATTTTTTATAAGTTCTTTTAATATTTCATCTTTTTTCTTTTCACCTTCCAAAGTTCCTAAGAAAACATTTTTAAATCCTCTTTCCATAAAAATATTTCTTAAGTAATTATAGCTTTCTGTATTTATAGTTTTAGAACCATGTCCTACTAAAACTAGATTTTGATTTTTATCTAATTCTTTTTCCATTGAATCAACTATTAAATTACATCCTTCTATAATTTCATTTTCATTATTCCCCATAATAACATTTCCTAAAGTTAGTTTTAAAAAGGAGTAACTGTATTCTTTTATAGTATTTAAAATAGATAAATACTCCCTACCTTCAATTATATGTAAAGGCTGGATATATACTTCTCTGTATCCGTCATTACTTAAATTAAATAGTACCTCTTCTAATCTAGGTACTATTTTCCCATGTTTATTAAATAAAATATTTGCTATACTTCTAGAAGTAAAGGCTTTACATACCTTATACCTTCCATTAAAATATTCCCTTATTTCATCTTCAAAGTCTTCCATTACTTTTAAGCCATCTAAATTAGTTGTTCCAAAAGAAACAATTATAATTGCTTTTGCCATAAAACCTCTCTTTTATATGTTAAAACTTCTGAAGGCTTCTAAGAATTTATTAATATGCTCTTCGGTATGAACAACACTTAAGAATAGTGCTTCATATTGTGAAGGTGGTATATTAATTCCATTTTCTATCATATGTTTAAAATACTTTTTAAATATTTCTTCATTACAAGTCTTAACATCATCATATTTTTTTATTTCTTTTAAATTTGTAAAGAAAATAGTAAACATTCCACCTTCTCTATTAATAGTAAGGGGAATTTTCTTTTCATTTGCTATTTCTATTATTCCATCTTCTAATAACTTGCCTAAGTAATTAATCTTTTCATAGTATTCTTCTTTATTCTTTTTTATTTTATTTAATGTTGCTATTCCAGCAGCCATAACTATTGGATTTCCTGACATAGTTCCAGCTTGATAGACTTCTCCTAAAGGTGATAAACATTCCATTATTTCTTTTTTACCACCATAGGCACCACATGGAAGACCTCCACCAATTATCTTAGCATATGTAACTAAATCTGGCTTAACACTAAATAATTTTTGTGCACCTTTAAAGGAAACTCTAAAGCCACTCATTACTTCATCAAAAATTAATAAAGCACCATATTTATCACATAGCTCTCTTAAAAGATTCATAAATTCCTCTTCTGCTTTAATTACTCCCATATTACCTGCAACTGGCTCTATAATTACTCCTGCTATGTCATCACCATAATTATCAAATAAGTTTTTTATACTTTCTTTATCATTGTAAACTCCAATCAAAGTATTTTTTATACTATCTTCTGGTACTCCTAAAGAGCCTGGTATCCCATTAGTAAGCACTCCTGAGCCTGCCTCTACTAAAAATCCATCAAAATGCCCATGATAACATCCAGCAAATTTTATTATTTTATTCTTTTTAGTATAACCTCTTGCAAGCTTTATAGCACTCATTGTTGCTTCTGTTCCTGAATTAACCATTCTTACCATATCAATATTCTCTAAGTTTTTACATAAAAATTTAGACATAATAAGCTCTAATTCTGTTGGTGCTCCAAAAGCTATTGCACTTTCAGATGTTTCTTTAATTGCTTTTATTACATCTTTATCACAATGACCTAATATCATAGGACCCCATGCCAATACAAAATCTATATATTCTTTACCTTCTTCATCTACTATTATTGCTCCCTTACCACTTTTTATAATTGGTGGTGTCATTCCAGTATTTTTATAAGATCTAACTGGAGAATTAACTCCGCCAGGCATATATTTCTTAGATTCATGGAATATTACATCATTTCTCATAGCTTAATTCTCCTTTAACCATCTTACAGCATCTAAAGCAAAGTATGTTATTATCATATCAGCTCCAGCTCTTTTCATAGAAAGTAACATCTCTAAGGCAACTGATTTTTCATTTATTAATCCTGCTTCTGCAGCTGCCTTAACCATTGCAAATTCTCCACTAACGTTATATGCACAAATAGGTACATTTACTTTTTCCTTCGCCCTTCTAATAATATCTAAATAAGACATTGCAGGCTTAACCATAATTATATCTGCACCTTCTTTAATATCCCACTCTATTTCTTTTATGGCTTCTTCAGAATTTGCTGGATCCATTTGATAAGTTTTTCTATCACCAAATTGAGGAGCAGAATGAGCTGCTTCTCTAAAAGGTCCATAAAAAGCAGAAGAATACTTAGCAGCATAACTCATTATAGCTACATTTTCATAATTATGTTTATCTAAAGCTTCTCTTATATATCCTATTCTTCCATCCATCATGTCAGAAGGTGCTACCATATTTGCACCTGCCCTTGCATAAGATAAAGATATCTTTCCTAATACTTCAAGAGTTTTATCATTATCTACTTCATTTCCATTTAATATTCCACAATGTCCATGACTAGTATATTGACACATACAAACATCAGCAATTATATATAAATCTTTAGAAATTTCTCTTACTTTTCTTATGGCTTTTTGTACAATTCCATTATCATTATAACTTTCTGAACCACAATCATCCTTATGATCTGGAATTCCGAACAGAATTATCCCTTTAATATTATTTTTTTCAACTTCATTAATTATATCTGGAAGTCTATCAATTGACCAATGATAATTTCCTTTCATAGATGATATTTCTTCTTTTTTATTATCACCTTCAATAACAAATATTGGGAATATAAAATCATTTGAAGTTAATATATTTTCTCTTACTAAATCTCTAATAGCTGCTGTTTTTCTTAATCTTCTTCCCCTATTTATCATTTTATTCACCTTTACTTTCTTTATTTGCTTTATATATCTCTACTATTTCCTCTAAGAAACCATCTTCAGAATGTTTTCTGCAAGTATAGCCATTAATATCATTTTCTTTTAATGCTTTAAAGGTTTGTGGCCCTATAGCTATACTGTACTTTTCTTTAATCTTTTCAATTCCAAATAAATTTATCATATTATTTACTGTACTTGGACTAGTATATAGAATATAATCAACCTCTTCAAAGGCTTTTTCATTTTTTACTTTTCCACAAACTGTGTTATATGTATGAATTCTATCCACTACTAGCCCTAATTTTTCTATTTCATCTTTTAAATAACTTCTACTTTCTGAAGAACAAGGAAGTAATACTTTTTCCCCTTCTATTAAATGTGGTTTTAAGGCTTTAAATAAGCCTTCTCCAATAAACTCTCTTCCCATAATAAAGGCTTGAACTCCTCTTTTTTCAAGAGCTTTTCTTGTAGCCTTACCAACTACTGAAAATTTAGCTTTTAATATTCTTATATCTATTTTGTTTTCTATTAAGTAATCAAAGAACATATTAACACCATTAACTGAAGTTAATATAATATGGTCATAATATGAAAGTTTATCTTTTATTTCATCTAAATTCTCTTTAGTAGATTCTATTTTTATTGAATTAATCTCTGTAACTTCAGCTCCTAATTCTCTCAATTTCTTTTTTAAATTAGATGATTGTTCCCTTGATCGTGTTACACAAACATTTAAACCAAATAATGGCTTTTTCTCATACCAATTAAGTTTATCATTTAAAGTAATAACTTCTCCAATAGCTATAATACATGGGGATTTTAATTTAGCTTCTTTAACTTTTTCTTGAATATTCCTTAATGTTCCTACTACTTTCTTTTGTTTTGAAGAAGTTCCTCTCATTATAACAGCAATATTTGTATCTTCATCTTTACCATTATCAATTAAGTTTTTGATTATTTCATTAAGGTTATTAAGGCCCATCATAAAGACTAAGGTTCCTTTTTCCTTTGCAAGAGCTTCCCAATTTATATTTTGTACTCCAGCAGTCATACCTGTAACTATATGAAAACTTTGAGCCATTCCTCTTTGTGTAATTGGAATACCTGCGTAATTTAAAACAGATATAGGAGATGTTACACCTGGAATAACTTCAAATTCAATATTATCATTTATTAAAGCTAATACCTCTTCTCCACCTCTTCCAAAAACATAAGGATCTCCACCTTTTATCCTACCAACTATATGACCTTTCTTAGCTAATTCAACTAAAGAATTATTAATCTCCTCTTGAGTTTTATAATGAGATCCTGGTTCTTTTCCACAATAATATATTTCACAATCTTCATTTAAGTAATTTAATATATTATTTGAAACTAATCTATCATATAAAACTGCTGTGCATTTTTTTAAAGATTCTACCGCTTTTAAAGTTAATAACTCTTCATCTCCTGGTCCTGTGCCAATAATATAAACCTTACTCATTTTATTATCCTTTCATTATTTCCTTTGCTAACTTAATACCAATTTCAATATGCTTATCTTTATTTCCTAATATATCTTTCTTTACTATTTTCCCGTTTCCTATATCAAAGGTACCTATCATATATAAATCATTGTCTTTAATTTCAGAATAAACACCTATTACGCTATGACATCCACCATTTAATTCCTTCATAAAGCCTCTTTCAGCTTCCACTGCTATTCGTACTTCTTTATTATCTAATTTTTTCAAACAGGAATTATATTCTCCATTGTGTAAAGCTTCTATACCTAAAGCCCCTTGACCTATGGCAGGTAAAAATATTTTAGGATCAAAATAATCTGTAATATAGCTTTCCATATTTAATCTTTTTAATCCAGCTGCTGCTAAAATAATTCCATCCATATTTTCACTTTCCATTTTTTGAAGTCTAGTTTGAACATTTCCTCTTATAGGAACTATATTTAAATCTTTTCTTAAATTTTTAAGCATTGCAGCTCTTCTAATACTACTAGTTCCTATAACAGCTCCTTCTTTTAATTCTTCAAAATGAATATTATTTCTAGATACAAATACATCTCTTATATCTTCTCTTTCAGGAATTGCAACAAGTTCAAATCCACTTGGTAGCTGAAAAGGTACATCCTTCATACTGTGAACTGCAGCATGAGCTTCTTTATTTAATAAAGCATACTCTATTTCTTTAACAAATAAACCTTTACCACCTATTTTATCTAAGGTTACATCTAACCTTTTATCTCCTTCAGTTACAACTAATAATTTTTTAGAATCTATATTATTTTTTTCTTTAATAAGTTGTATAACTCTATCAGCTTGAACTTGAGCTAATTTGCTTTTTCTAGTTGCGATTATTATCTCCATAAATATCTCCTATAAATTCCTATATATTTTATTTATAACTTCTTTTTTAAAAAACATTTCTAAAACTAATTTATCTTTTTTCTTTTCATAAATATATTTAAAATCTTCACTACATACAAAATTAATTATATCACTTTTATTTTCAGTTATAGCTTTAGCTGATTTTCTAACTAATGAAGAAAATCCAATAAATTCATCATATTCCTTTAAAACTTCAATAACTTTTTCTGCAAGTATTAGTGAGCCCTTTGGATTACCATAATTAGTATTTACAGCAAAGCTTATATTATTTAAACTTCTTTGTACAGGTGCTATTGCCATACTCTCTAAATAATCTTCTACATATATGTATATCTTATAAGCTTTATCACAATCTTTTTTAATTTTTTCATTTAGCTCTTTATTATTAGTTGCTATTATAACTATATGCTTGTTATTTATAAAATCCTTATAATAGCTATTTTTTATAAGCTTAATATTTTCTAGTTCCTTAAATTCTTTAATAAAATCTAAAGATAATACTTCAACATTACAATTTTTAGCCAAAAAATTTTTAGCTTTAATATACCCAACCTTACCTCCACCTATAACTCCTACATTAGTTTTTTTAGAAACTAATGAAAGATAAGTGTAATCTATATTTTCTTTAAAAATATCTTTTCTAATATCTTTAAACATTCTTTTCCTTGCCCCTTTAATTGCTCTTCCTTTAAAACTTCTATAGCTCTATTTACATAATAATCAGAAGTACTTTTTATAAGGATTTGTGCAATCTCTCTATCTTTTTTATTATGGCATTTATTTTGCAATGTATTTTGTCTTTCTTCAACAATCTTTAAACTATTCTTTTTCATACTTTTAATTATATCAGATACTTCCCTTAAATCCTTCCATTTAAGATAATTATCTATATGTTCTTTAATTATATACTTAAACTCTAACATTCGTTCTTTTCTTAAGTTTTTATTTTCATCATCTATAGAACTTATTTCATCTATATCATAAAGTTTTACTCTACTATATTCTTTAATTCTTTCATCTATATCTCTAGGCATGGCTAAATCAAATATAATAATTTCTTTACCTACTTCATTTATATGTTTCTTTTCTATAATTAAATGTGGAGCAGATGTACAAGAAATAACACAATCCATATTATTTATTATTTTTCTAGCCTCTTCATATGTCATAATTTTAACTCTTTTATCTTCTACCCCTTCAATCTTATCTATATTCCTAACTACAATATTTAAAGCTTCTATATTATTTGAAAGGGCATATTTTACAACAAGACTTCCAACTTCACCATATCCGATAACCATTATTTTTCTAGCATTCTTTTTTATTGCTTCACTTACTGAAATAGATGCAGAAGATACTGGAATTTCATATAATTTCCCATCCGTCCTAAACTTTTTCCCACAAGTAATTGCTTCTTGGAAAAGTCTTTGCAATTCATGGTTTATAGAGAAAACTTCCATTGATAAAGAATATGCTTCTTTTATTTGCCCTAAGATTTGATCCTCTCCTAATATTTTAGAATGGAATCCACAAACTACTTCCATTAGATGTTTTACAGCATCAATTTCTTCTAAATAAAAGCAGTTTTCTTTAAGCTCAATATCCCACTCTAATACTTCAAATATTCTTTTTACACTTTCTTCACCTTTTAATAATCCATTATAATAAATTTCTGTTCTATTACATGTACTTAAAATAACTACTTCATCAAAGTACTGAAGTAATTTCTTTGTATATTCTCTTTTCTTTTTTGGAGATAAAGTTAGCTTTTCTCTTATTTCTACTCCAGTATTTTTCTTAATTCCTAAAAGCTGAATCATAATTTTACTCCTAAATTAATATACTTACGTCTTTTTATTATATTCCCCTTATTATACTACTATTAATTATTTTTTTCATTTTTCTGTTATTGATAATTTTTTATCACTCTAAATTAACATAAGACCGCTACTTAATTATAGCGGTCTTAAAACATCATATAATTATTTTACATATTTATCATACTGTTTGTCTAATAGATAATTATAATCTTACTAATAGGTATTTACTTATATTAATATCTTATACCGCTCCAGTAAATATTATTTTTAACTACAGCTTTATCAGAAAGCTTAACTCCCTCAAGAGCCCATTTCTTATATTCCATAAATCCAGTTCTATCTATTATATATCCAATATGTTCTTTTCCACCTGGTGCATTTTTATCTATATATTCTTCAACATATTTATAAGTATTTAAAATTATTTTAATTATACTTTCTTCATCAACCCATACTATAAAATCTTCTGCTAATCTAGGATTTTTCTTTCCTGTTCTTCCCATTATAGCTAGTCTATAATATTTTTCCTTACTTCTAGTCCATGCTCCAGTTGGACAATTAATTACACATTCTCCACAGCCTATACATTTACTATGATCTCTAACTGGCCTATAGTTTTCTGCATGCAGTGCTTCTGTTGACTTTTTCTTACAAGCTCTAACGCAAGCTCCACAAGAAACACATTTATCCTTATCAAATTGAGGTTCTGTCATTCCTATAATACCAAAATCATGCATTCTTGCTTTTATACAATCATTAGAGCAACCTGTTAATGCTATTTTAAAATGTAAATCGTTAGGGAAGATTGCTTTTTCAATTTTTTTAGCAAAATTCGTAGTATTATAATTGGCAAATGGACATACTTTGTTTCCTATACAAGCAGATACGTTTCTTGTTCCTGCTGCTGTATATCCCTTACCTGGAACTTCTTGATTTATTTCTAATCCTTCTATTATAGGTTGAAGGAGAATGTTAACTTCTGCAATGTCTTCCATATGTATACCTGGAATTTCAAATCCTTGTCTTGTAGTTATGTGAACTGTACCATCACCATACTTATCTGCAATTTCTTGAATTAATCCTAAGTATTCTGCCTTTAAGAATCCACCTGGTACTCTTATTCTTGAAGCTGTTATTCCTCTTCTTTTAGTAACTCTAAAGGCATTTTTTTTCAGCTTTTTAGTATTGATATCCATAGTGTCTCCTCCTAATCTATTAATTCTTTTCCTTTTGTATAGTTAAATACAGGTCCATCTAAACATATATAAGTATCATCTATTTTACAGTGACCACATTTACCTATTCCACAACACATTTTTCTTTCTTGTGATATCCATATATTTTCTTCTTTAATTCCAAGCTTTAAGAATTCTAAAACTGTAAATTTCATCATCATAGGTGGTCCTACAACAACTACTTGTACATTTTCCATATCCTTAATTTCAAGTTCTGGCACGTACTTAGTAACAAGTCCAACTTTTCCTTGGTATCCTTCTTCTGCACCATCAACTGTTAATATAAGATTTATGTTCTTCTCCCATTCTTTTATATCTTCTTTAAATAGAATATCCTTAGGAGACTTAAATCCAGATATTAAAGTAAAGTTCTTACAATCATTAATGTTGCTTGAGAAATAATCTACTATTCCTTTAACTGGTGAAAGTCCTGTACCACCTGCTACTACTATTACTTCTTTATCCTTATAATTATTTATATCAAAGCCATTTCCATATGGTCCTCTTAAGAATAGCTTGTCACCAACGTAATTATTAAATATTTCATCTGTTACCTTACCAACTTTTCTTATTGTTAAGTCAACATAATTTTCACCAATTCCACTTACTGATATAGGTGCTTCCCCATACTTTGGTAGAGATACTTCAAAGAATTGACCCGGCTTAACATCACCTTTAAATTCCATTCTAAAAGTATATTCAATTTCTGTATGCTTAATAACTTCTAATATTTTTGAAATAAATGGTATGTATTCATTTTTAGTCATATTACTTCACCTCATCCATAGCTTTTTCTAATTTATTCACACAATTTGAGAATGAAATATATTCAGGACATGCATCATCACATCTTCCACATCCTACACACATATGATATCCCCATCTCTTTTTATAATCATAAACCTTATGAAGTACCTTAAATCTCATTCTTTGTCCTTTTTCTTTTCTAAAGCTATGACCTCCAGCCATATCTGTATATCCATCTACTTGACAAGATGCCCAAACTCTTCTTCTTTCTCCAACTTTTCCATTATCCTTATAAAATATATCTTGCATAGTGAAACATGTACATGTAGGGCATACAAAATTACATCTTCCACAAGCTATACATCTTTCTGAATACTCATCCCAAACTTTAGACTTTATAATATTTAAATCTATATTATCTGGGATATTTACTTTAACATCATTGTCTTTAACAAAATCTGGACTAACTTCTGCAGATTCATTATTTAATTTAGTAAATAATTGTTCAAACTCTTCGTCTTTAATATCTAAATATACTTCATTACCAACTTTTTTAACATAAACATTATACTCATCAGTTTTATTAGTTCCCATACTTACACAGAAGCAATTATCAAAACTCTTTTCACATCCTATTAATACAAACTTAGCTTTTTCTCTAAGCTTTTTATAATAAGGATCTTCAAAGCCATTTCTTAAATAAATATCATCAATTCTTCTTAAAGAATTCATATCACAACTTCTTAAAAAGATTAATATAGATTTCTCATCTACATTAGGTTCTTTAGCTTCATCTTCAGTAAAGAAAAATAATGTTTGAGTAATTGGAAGTAACACTTCTTTATATGAAAAATTAGATTTTTGATTAAACTCGATTTCTTCTATCTTTGATACTTCACCATATCTTATAATATCAGTATCTGAAAATTTTCCTTGTCCTTCAAAAACCTTTGGTGCATATATTTTGTATTTTTTTGAAAGCTCTTTTAAAGCATTGTTAAATTCCTCTACTTTAAGTTTATATCCCATTTAAAACACCTCTTAGTTTACTTTTTTCTTTCTTAACATAATAAAAAATGGTATTTCTAAAAATAGACTACACCATATTACTAAATTAGATATCAACTTTCCTTCTCTAGGATTGTTACAATAATAACAATTTGTAAGATTATTATAATATTAAACAAAAATAAAAACTGTGATTATTATCACAGTTAATTGTTTTTTCTATTATTTTTTATATTATATACCCTTAAAAAATCTTGAAAGTTCATCTCTATCTTTTATTATTATTTTTTTCTTTTCAAATATTATTAAACCTTTTTCTTGAAGATGTTTTAATGCTCTAGATATAGTTTCTCGAGGTGCTCCAAACATATCAGCTAAATAAGTTATACTGACATTTAAATCTATTAATGTACCGTTGTAAACATTAACACCATAATCTTTAGATAACTTCCATAGCTTTGCAGCCACTCTTTTTTCAACTTTAATAGGTGTTGAATTTTTTAATTGCCTATATAACCTTCTTACTTTTATAGTTAATGATGAAATAACTATCTTAGTTAATTCAAAATCTTTTTTCATTACTTCTTCAAATCTAACTTTATCAAAGGCTAATATTTCTGCTTTTTCAAAGACTTCACAATTTATAGAAGCAGGTAAATCATCTAAAACCACTGCATTTATAATTGAATTCTTTCCTAGAATAAATACTACTTTTTTTTGAGCAGATTCATTTAATTTATATAATGCAACTTTTCCACTATAAACTATATATATCTTATTAACTTTTTCCTTGTCTCTAAATATATGACTTCCTTTAACAAAGCATTTAACCTCACCAAAATCAGATAAAGCTTCTTTGGTTTCTTTAGCTATTTTATTAAATAACTCCATATTTTCTAATTGAAACTTTATTAAATCTTTCATTTTCATATACCAACCCTATAATATATTCAAATATATTATAACATTATTTTAAAACTGTAACTATTTGAAATATAAATATTAAAAGAAACATTTTAAAATAATAAAATGTTTCTTTTAATTTTAATCTTAGTTTACCAAACTTTAAAGATTTTATTAACTTTTATTCTTTTATAGATTTATTTACAATAACTACAAACCAAACTAATGCTATAGAAATCAATACATGGCCAAGTCCTGCTATATGGTTTAATCCTGCAAAATCATTACCTAATACTTGTAATATACCTCTAGCTGTTAAGGTAGAAAGCAAATAAATTAATGAAACATTATAAAAAATACACCATGATTTAAATCCTTTTATTTGTGATATTTTAAAGTTCTTAACTAGAAGCAATACTAATATAAAGAACATAAAACCTAATGTTAGTGCATGGGTATGTACACCTACTAAAGCTGTTTTTCCTTCAAATCCATTTATTTTAGTAAATTCTCTATAAACAACTCCCATAGCTAGTCCTAAAACTAAATAAATAGCTGCTAAATTAAAATATTTTTTCATTATTACCTCCACATTATAATAATTATTATCATATAATATCAAATATATATAATAATATAACAAATTTAATATTTTTTCAATTAAATAATAAGACAAATAAATTAGGAGTTGTAGAAACAACCCCTAATTAAAAATTTAGAATGTAAATCATAGAATTAACTAAGTAATTTTAAAGAAATTACTAAAAATATATTTATTTCATTTTTTATAGTATTTTATATTTTATAGTATTCTCATACTCATCTCTATACTTCGTTCTTACTTCAACTTTATAATTATCTCTATAAAACTTATTAACCTTATCTAAAAAATCTACAATTTCAGTGTATATACTTAATGGCTTTCCTTCAGCATCTCGTTCTGTTCTTTCTATTACATTAATCAATAATGAATTATTGGATTCTCTTAATCCTTCTAATAATAGTATGTTTTTTAAAAAGAACTTTTCTATTAATCCCTTTAAGTCATTGTTATTAATAGGTCCATATAGGTTGTATATAATTTTAGGTTCAATTGATGTTAATATAAATTTTATTTCATCTACTTCATCATTATATTTTATTAAAGAAATCTTTCCTTCTATATCCTTTAATTTAGATAATCCTTGATTTTTACTTAAAGCTACATATACTTCTAATTCTTTTGAAATAAGGTATTTACAAAAGGCTATAAAAAATTCGTTTATTTCTCCTAAAATTACTATTCTTTCTTCCATAATTCCTCCAAAATTTATGGTTTCTTTTATATTATACTATTTCATATAAAAAAAGTGCTATCTTTCAATTTAGCTTAAAAAAGAAAAAATATAGAATTTATGCTATTTAAATTTTAAACTATTTTAAATAGTAACCGCCTTTACCTAATATTTTTAATATTATATGGAGTATTTTGATAAATACAATAATTAATCCAATTGCCAAAAACTATATTTGCACTTCCCCTCCATCTTACATTAGGTACTTCTTTAATATCATCTTTAGGAAAATAATTTTTAGGAATATCTATTTTTATTCCTTTATCATAATCTCTTAAGTACTCATTCTTTAGTGTATCCCTATCGTATTCTAAATGACCTGTTATAAATATTTGTCTCTTATCTCTTGTTGCAATTATAAATGCTCCAGCTTCCTCTGATTCTGCTAATATTTCAAGCTTTTTAACTTTATTTATATCATCTATTAATGTAGTTGTATGTCTTGAATGTGGTGCATAAAAAACATCATCTAAACCTCTTGTTAAGTCCTCATTTATTATATTTACCTTATGAGGAAATACCCCAAACATTTTTTTATCTAAAGGTACTTTTTTTATATTATAATGATAATATAAAGCTGCTTGTGCTCCCCAACAGATGTGTAATGTTGAAAAGACATTTACCTTACTCCATTCCATTATTTCCTTAAGTTCATCCCAATATAATACATCCTCAAAGTTCATAGTCTCGACAGGTGCCCCAGTTATTATTAACCCATCAAATTTATCATTCTTCACATCTTCAAAATAATTATAGAATTTTTCTAAATGCTCTATAGGAGTATTTTGAGATGAATAACTTTTTGTTTGTATCAATGTTATTTCTATTTGAATAGGAGTATTAGATAAATATCTAAGCAATTGATTTTCAGCTTGAATCTTTATTGGCATTAAATTTAGAATTGCTATTTTTAAAGGTCTTATATCTTGTCTTTGTGCCCTTTCAATATTCATTACAAATATGTTTTCATTAGATAAAACTTTAAAAGCTGGAAGCTCTACTGGAATTTTTATTGGCAAAATAACCCCCTCCTTATATAATATTAAAACATATAATTAGATATTTTTATAGTTATAAGTTCTTTATTTGTGCGAAAATAATGAATATTAATATAACTTTACCTTTGACAGCTTGTCTTCAATTACATATAATATATACAAAAAACTTTATATAAGCTTGATAAAATGGTTCAGACATCTATACTTATACTACCGTAAATAGTATAACAAAAAAGTTTTAATCCAGGTGATGTTGTTTATTTTTATGTTTAAATATTCTCAGGGGTGGATTTATGAATAAAAAAAATTTTATATCTCAAATTAAGGCTTCAAGTAAAGTTGAAATATGTGACTTAGTTATTAATAACATAACTATTGTTGATGTATTTCAAAACAATTCTTTTATAGATAATGTAGCTATTAAAAATGGGGTCATTGTAGGCTTCGGTAATTATAGTGGACTAGTTGAAATTGATGGTACTGGTAAATACATTTGTCCTGGTCTTATAGATGCTCATGCACACATTGAATCTTCACTAGTAACTCCAAAAGAATACTACAAAGCTGCTTTATTACACGGAATCACATCTATTGTTATTGACCCACACGAAATTGCTAATGTACTAGGAGATAAAGGTATAAAACTTATTATGGATCTTGCTAAAGATACTCCATTTGATTATTACTTTATGCTTCCTTCTTGTGTACCAGCTACTTATTTTGAAACTTCTGGTGCTATATTAGAAAGTTCTGATTTACATCCATTATATAATGAGCCTAATGTTTTAGGTCTTGCAGAAGTTATGAACTATCCTGAAGTTATAAACTGCTCTGATGATATGATTAATAAGCTTTGGGATGCCAAATCAAGGGGCCTTGTTATTGATGGTCATTGTGCCGGATTTACTAATGATATGTTAAACGTTTATTCTACAGCTAATATTTCTACTGACCATGAATCTCATTTAGCACAAGAAGTTATTGAAAAACTAAGAAGAGGTATGTATGTTCACCTTAGGGAAGGCTCTGTAGCTAAAAACTTAAAGGAATTAATAAAATCAGCTTCTATTTCTAATAGTAGAAGAATTTGTTTTTGTACAGATGATAAACATATAGATGATTTAGAAGAAAATGGAAGTATGGATAGTTCTATAAGAACGGCTATATCTTATGGTTTATCACCTGAAACTGCTATACAAATGTGTACACTAAATCCTTCAGAATGCTATAACTTAAAATATAAAGGAGCAATAGCACCTGGTTATACTGCTGATTTTATAATATTAGATGATTTGTATAACTTTAAAATTAATTCAGTTTATAAAAATGGTAAATTAGTAGTACAAGAAAATAAATTAGTATGTGATATATCTAAAACAAAGTATGATTTTCCTATTTTAAATAATATTAATACTAAAAGTATTACTTCAAAAGACTTAGAAATAGATTTAAAAGGAAAAACAATATTAAATGTAATTGAAATCATGCCAAATAAACTAGAAAGTAATCATGTGAAAATTAATATAAATACTTTAAAAGATACTAATAGTTTTAAATCAGATGTAAATTTGGATTTACTAAAAATAGCTGTAATTGAAAGACATAAAAATACAGGTAATATTGGACTTGGTGTAATAAAAGGACTTAATATAAAATTTGGAGCCATAGCTACAACAGTGGCTCATGATTCTCATAATTTAATTACCTGTGGAACATGCGATGAAGATATATTATTTGCAATAGAAGAGCTAAAAAAAATTAATGGTGGAATTATAGTTGTTAAAAATAGAAAAGTACTAGCATCCATTCAGCTAGAAATTGCAGGACTTATAACTGCTAGAGAATATTCTGATGTTATCTCTGACTTAAATAAACTTCACTTAGCTATAAATGAAGTAGCTCCTGATATAAACTTCAATCCTTTTTTAACTTTATCTTTCTTGTCTCTTCCAGTTATTCCAGAATTGAAAATAACTGATAAAGGCTTATTTGATGTAAATAAATTCAAATTTATTGAAAATGCTTATTAATAAAATGAATAATGTAGAAAGTAGGATTATTAAAAAAATTCTACCTTCTACATCTTATTAAATTCTTATTTAAATCAGCTTTGTAAAGCTTATTTTTTATCTAATAATTTACTTTACTATTCATATAAAGTATATATAAAAATGTAGCTTCCTTAAAATTACGTATATCGAATCCAGTTTCTTTCTTTATTTTCTCGATTCTGTACATTAAAGTATTTCTATGAATATATAGGTTTTTAGCAGCTTTTGTTAATGATAAATCACATTTTAGTATTTCCTCTAAGGTTTGTATTAATTCATAGTTAAATCCCTTAAATATATTTTTATACTCTTCCTTAATATTTTGAGAATATTCATTTGATAAATTATAAATAGCTCTTTCTAAATACATATCTTTTAAACAATATATTTCAGGCTTTATTTTAAATCTTCTGCCTATATCCAAGGCTTGTACAGCTGCTTTATAGGAATTCTTAAAGCCCTTGAAAGTTCCATCTAAATCACTTATACTTATTTTTGCATTTACCCCTAATATTTGTATAATAGTTTCTTTTAATGAAAATGCATGATCTTTTTCATCTTCTAAATTTCCTACTACTATTATCCTATCGTATATTTCACCAACATAAAAATCATTATCTAAATATGTATCTCTTATTATTTCTAAAACTTCATCTTCCTTATTACTTTCAATTAATAGCATTTTATTAGCTTTTGTAATAATAGATTCCTTTAAAACATCCCATTGTTTTCTACCTTCTAATAATTCTTGTACTATATTTTCTTTTTTAATACACTTGTTTAGTAAATATTCAACTATAGGTATTATTCTCATATCTTCTTGTTCTAGTATAATTTTATATTGTTCATTATCTATAGTTATCTTTCTCATAATCTTAGATTCTCTTGATGGTAAATTATCATATATTTCATTATTATTAACATCTAATAATCTAACTTTTATATTAGTATCATTGCATAACTCATTTAATAATTCTACTATTGCTCCCATTTAATCCTCCACCTTATTTATAATCCTTTGATAATTATATTATATATGAATTTTCAGAGAATTAAATAATTTATTTACAAGCGTTTTATTTCTTCAATTACTTTATTAATATTTATTCTTACAAATTCTATAGATAATTCATCCTTAACATATGAACTTTATCTAATATTATATAATAATATCAAACCCCATAGTTTCTTTTAATAACTAACTTATACTCACTATTATATATTTTTTATATTAAAATAAAAAAGACCAATATAATTAATACTACAACTGGTCTCTTTTAATAATTTTTATTTATTTTTTAAAATATACTTTTCAATTTCTTCTGCTACTACCTTAGCATGTGATGCTGCTCTTACTACAGTCTTAGCTCCAGTAACTACATCTCCTGAAGCAAAAACGCCTTCTCTTGTTGTATGACCATACTCATCAGTTAATAATAATCCCCATTTATTTGTTTCAAGTCCTGTTGTGTTTGAAACAATATTGTTTTTAGGTGATTGACTAACGGCAATTATTATAGAATCACATTCAAATAATCCTTCTTTTCCTTCTATTGCTACAGTGCTTACTCTACCATCATCACCAATAGCATTTTCTGTTTCTATGTATTTTACACCCTCTTCGGTTAATTCTAAAGGAGATTTAAATAATTCAAATTTAACTCCATCTGAAATTGCTCCTTCTAATTCAACCTTTGTTGCAGGTATGTTTTCCATTCCCTTTCTGTATAAAATATAGACTTCTTTTGCTCCATTTATCTTTGCAGTTCTTGCTGCATCCATCGCTACATCACCAGCACCAATTACACATACTTTATCTCCTAAGTTATAAACATTAGGCGATTTTAAATAGTCAATTGCATAATGTACATTTCCTAAGCTTTCTCCCTTTATATCTAAGGTTTTAGGATTCCATACCCCAGTTCCAATAAATATTGCTTTATATCCATCGTAAAAAAGCTTGTCTAAAGTAAGTACAGGTCCAATTAATGTATTTGGTCTTATTTTAACACCTAATTCAATTAATCTTTCTTCATAATGATCTATGATACTTTTCGGCAATCTAAATTCTGGAATACCATATCTTAATACTCCACCAATTTTATCATGAGAGTCAAACAAAGTAATCTTATAGCCTTTTTGTGCAAGTATAAAGGCTATTGTTATACCCGCTGGTCCCCCTCCTACTATAGCAATTTTTTCATCTAGTTCTGCTTCTTTTTCTAATTTAACATTTTCTAAATAATACTTTGATATATGCCTTTCTATATCACAAAATCTTACTGGCTCACCCTTAATTCCTCTAATACAATTGCCCTTGCATTGATCTTCATGAGGACAAACTATGGAGCAAACTAAAGAAAGTGGATTATTATTAAATAACATTTCTCCAGCCTTTGCTATTTGTCCTTCCTTAAACAAATCTATTATTTCTGGAATTGGAGTGCTTATTGGACAATGAGCCTTACACCTTGGATTTTTGCAAATATAACATCTATTTGCTTCTAAAACTAAATCTTTCATCATAATTCCCCTTTTCCTTCGTAATTTATAATTTATATTATATCATCTATTTGCATATTTAACAAAGATAAACTTCTTTCTAATATTCCATTTAAATATGCTAGAACTATACCATAATTAGTTATAGGAACATTTTTTTCCTTACATTCATTAACTCTATTAATTACTGTTTTTCTATTAATCATACATGCTCCACAATGAATAATTAAATCATATTTATCTATATCCTCTGGGAAATCATGAAAAATACTATATTCATAGCTTAATTCTTCACCCACAAATTTATTTATTAGCTTAGGTATTTTTACTCTTCCAATATCCTCATGGGATACATTATGAGTACAACTTTCAGCTATTAAGATTTTTGAATTTTTATTTAAACTATTAATTTTGAAAGCCCCTTTTATAAACTCTTCAAAATCTCCCTTTTGTCTTGCAAATAACATAGAAAAGCTAGTTAGTTTTATATGACTTGGAACTATTTTGTCTACTTCCTTAAAAGCTTGTGAATCAGTTATTACTAAATCAACATCCTTTATATCTTTTAAAGCAGCTTCAAGTTCAGTATCTCTTACTACATAACTCTTTATTCCATGATCTAAACAATCTCTTATACATTGAACTTGTGGTAATATTATTCTCCCCTTTGGAGCTTCTGAATCTATAGGTACTACCATTATTACCTTACTATTATAAGGAAGCAAATCACCAACTATTGGAATCTCCTCTTCTTCTTCCTTTAAAATATTTATAAGTTTTCCTTTTAAATCTTCAATCCCCTCACCAGTTAATGAAGATATAAACAAGTAATCCTTATTTTTTTCTTTTAATAGGTTTAATTCTTCATTTTTTAATTTATCTATTTGATTAATAACTGCAATATAAGGTATATTATATTTTTTAAAATTTCTCTTTATTTTATTAAATTCTTCTAAATCTATATCTAAAGCATCAAAAAGATAAATTGCTATATCTGTCCTTTTTAATATATCTAAAGTCCTTTTAGTCCTTATTTCTCCAAGGCTACTTTCATCTTTAAATCCAGCTGTATCTATAAATAGTACTGGACCTACAGGTATTAATTCCATAGCCTTTTGAACTGGATCTGTTGTAGTTCCTTCTTTTTCTGAAACTAAAGATACTTCATGACCTAAAAGCTTATTAATTAATGATGATTTACCTGCATTTGTCTTTCCATAAATAGCTATATGTTTTCTATTTGCATTGGGTGTTGAATTCATACTACAACCCTCCTATAAATATAGATCTCTTTCTCCTGCTCTTAATCTTTCTAAGTTTTTCTCTAGTAATTCCTTAATATCTTTTCTCTTTATATTTTCTTTTTCTCTATTAATAACAGCTTCTGCTTTTTCTAATATTTCTTTATCACCATAATCTATAGCAAATTCTAAAAGAGTAGTTATTGCATTTGGTTCACAAACATTTTGGATTTCTCCACTCTTTGCAAGCTTCATAAATCTTTCTCCAGTTCTTCCTCTTCTATAACAAGCTGTGCAATAACTTGGAATATATCCATCATCTAATACTGATTTTATTACATCTAAAGGCGTTCTATCATCAGATGTTTTAAATTGAACACTATCATATTTTCCTTCTTCTCTTTCTTTGTATCCTCCAACACCAGTGCTTGAGCCTGCACTTATTTGTGATACACCATATCTTAATAATTCTCTTCTCATTTCTTCTGTTTCTCTAGTAGACATTATTATTCCAGTAAACGGAACTGCTATTCTAATAATAGCAACTAATTTTTTAAACATTTCATCATCTACTAAATTAGGGAACTCTTTAAGTGTTACTCCTGAAGCTGGCTTTAATCTTGGCATTGATATTGTATGGAAACCAACTCCATATTTATCTTCTAAATGCTTATTGTGCATCATAAGTCCTAAAACTTCGAATTTAGGATCTGCAAGGCCGAATAAAACCCCACCACCAACATCATCTATTCCAGCTTCCATAGCTCTATCAAAGGAAGTTAAATGATAATTATAATCTCCCTTTAAAGACTTTGGATGCATATTATCATAAGTTGGCTTATGATATGTTTCTTGGAATAATATATATGTTCCAATTTTAGCTTCTTTAAGTTTTCTATAATTTTCTACAGTTGTAGCAGCAATATTAACATTAACTCTTCTTATTTCACCATTATCATTTTGAGTTGAATAAATAGTTTTTAAACAATCTAAAACATACTCTATTGGTGCATTTACTGGATCTTCTCCAAGTTCTAGAGCTAATCTCTTATGACCCATTTTTTCTAATATTTTAACCTCTTCTGCTACCTCTTCCATAGTTAACTTTCTTCTAGAAAAATCATTAGTCCTCTTATATCCACAGTACACACAATTATTTACACAATAATCACTAACATATAAAGGAGCAAAAATTACTATTCTTTTTCCATATATAGAATCCTTAATTTCTCCTGCTAGCTTGTATATTTCTTTCATATCTTCTTTATCTTCAGCTTGTAAAAGTACAGCTATATCTTCATATGATAATCCACTTCTTTTTTTAGCCTTTTCTAAAACTCTCTTAATATCTTCTCTAGTAGCTCCCTTAGCTTCTTCTAAAATTCTTTCAATATACTCATGATCAATAAACATTTAATACACCCCTACACTCTAATTTATATTAATTTTATATTTTCAAGCTGAATATTACCTTTGCTTGATTTATAATAGCCATTATCTTTTGCCCAAGCTACATTATCACCTCTTGTAATTTCAACCTTAAAACCAGCTTTATTTATCCTTCCTTCTATACACTTTCTACATTCTGCAGCTTCATCTCCTGTACATATTTTCCCATCATATAAAGAATATTTTTCTCTCACACTAGTTGGAGAAAGATTTGGCATTACTACATTTCCACCTGCTTTAATTCCCTTTTCCCTTCCTATAGGATCTATACTTCCAAGAGCAGTAGTTGAAGGTAATAGAACACTTGGTAATAATAACCTAACTAAAGCTAATATTGTAGTTGTCATTTCCACAGTTCCACCTATTTTATCCTTTAATGGAGTATCTTTATGTGGTATAAATGGACCTATCCCACACATATGAGGTTCAAATTCTTTTACAAATAGTAAATCATTAACTAAATCATTAGTGCTTTGATTAGGTAATCCTACCATAAAACCTGCACCAACTTGATATCCAATTTCTTTTAAATCTCTTAAACACTTTCTTCTCTCTTCAAAACTTGCTCCTGGATGCAAATCTTCATAAAGTTCTTTTGTAGCAGTTTCATGTCTTAAAAGATATCTATCTGCTCCTGCTTCGAACATCCTTTTATAAGATTCATAACTTCTTTCCCCTATTGATAATGTAATTGCATTATTAGGATACTTACTTTTTATAGCCTTTATAATTTCTATCATTCTTTCATCAGTAAAATAATCATCTTCTCCACCTTGAAGTACATAGGTCTTGTATCCTAATCTATCTCCAATTTCAACACATTCTAAAATATCTTCTAAAGTTAATCTATATCTATCAGCATTTTTATTTTCTCTTCTTATTCCACAATAAACACAATTTTTTTTACATATGTTAGTGAATTCTATAAGACCTCTCATATAAACTGTATTTCCATAGGTTTTCATTCTTGTTTGGTGGGCTTTTTCTACTAAATAAGTCTTATCATTTTCTGTTAAATTATCTAATAAAAATACAAGTTCCTCTCTACTAGCATTGTTAGTTTCATATAATTTATCAATTATATTTTTTATATTCATTCTATACCTCCAAATTTATAATGTAGAATATAAAATTATTAATTTTTCGCGATGCTATAACATAGCCTCTTTTTTACTAATAGCAGTTTTAACTGTTACACCTTCTATATTTCCAAGCCTTCCTGTTAAACTATTAATTTCATTTAAACTTCCAACTACTACTATTGATATAACGGAAGTTTCATCATCTAAGGGAATACCCATTCTTCCCTTTATACTTCCTCTAAAGCTAGATACAACCTCATTAAAATTAGCATTACATTTACTAGGTTTTTCAAGTATGGCACTAATAACAGCGATTTTCATATTTTCCTCCTAAAAAAATTTATAGATTATCTTATTCTTTTTTTAATCAATCAAAAAAATCCTGTTTTCTTAAAAGAAAACAGGATCTATATTAATAATAAAAGTTATTACAAAAAAACTTAAACTATAACTAGTCTAATAATAGCCTTTATTATTAATATACTTTTATCTATTTTCTTTCAAATCAGATTTCTCTTTTTTGTCAGATTAATATTTTTTAAAATTTATATAATAAATATACAAATGAGTATGAATAGAATTCATAAAACAAATGAGTATTTATTATTCTTTATTTCCATCATAAATATAATAGTTCCTTATGTCAATAGTTAATTTTTTATCAATCCTAAAAAAATATATAGAACTGCACATGCAGCTCTATATAAAAACATTTCTATAAAAACTAAGACTTAAATTAGTAATTTAAAAATTCTTATCTATTTATATAACACAAAATTTTTTCTTTTTCATATTCAGCTAAATCATAATTTTCTAATTCTTTTGCACTAACCCACTTACCTTCTACTATATCATTTCCATATACTATTTTTTCTTTTAACTGACCTAAATAAACAGCACATAATTCATCTTTTTCAGCACTTATTTTAATTTCTCCTAATTTTTCCAAATCAAAAATTATAGACTTCAAATCATCTTTTATAGCTCTTGCAATACACTTTTCTTCAGTTTCTTTTCCTCTTATTTTCTTTCCTACTATATACCATAATTTTGGCTCATTTCGTTTTGTTTTTCTCCTAACAATAAATATATTATTGAAATCATCTTTTATAATTACAGAACATTCTGCAATTCTACCCATTATGTTTCCCTCCTAAAGTCGATATAATATTATCTTTATCATTATTTTAATTTGTAGTGCTTATATTTATATTCTACATAAATTTAAAATTACCTTTAATATATTTATAGTTTTTATCTTAATATTATTTTAAAATCCTTTTTAAATTTCAATAAGCCATCTCAGTAGATTTTTTATCTACTAGAGATGGCTTATAATTTTTTAATACTTTCAATATTTTCTATATTAATTATATGAAAGCACTTTCTTAGATTGGATTTCCGTCATAGTCTGTATATTCTGGTTTATTCTTATCATTACCTATATTGTTTTGATTTTCATGTAATCTTTGTCTTCTTGTACCCTTTTGCTTTGGTGTTTCAGTCTTAGTATTCTTAGGCATATTAACACATCCTTTCAAATGTATTTTATACCCTTAATAATTTTTAATACATTACTATTATTTACAATTCAAATTCTTCTATCTCTATAGCATAAGTTCCACAATTCTTACACACTATAACTGTTACTATATAACTTTTATCAACTATTCCTTCTCTGCTAAGTCTAGTAAAAGATTTTTTATCATAGTTAGCATCAATACTACTAGTTACATAATTATTATTTTTACCATATGCATAAAAATAAAATTCTAAGAAGTCAAACACCTTTTTCTTTTCTTCTTTTCCATCTTTACAATTACTGCAGCAAGTTTCGTAATAAGCTTTTTGAAACTCTACTTCATCACTATTTGATAGTAATTCTAATACTTTTTCTTCATCTATTCCTTTAAGTTCTTCATTTTCATCATTAGCAAAGTATTCTAAATTATCTTCTCCTAAAATATATTCTTTTTCATCAAATTTAAATTTGTATTCCATAATATCTTCCTTTCAAGGATTTAATAAATCTATTATAACATATTAATTATAACCTAATTAATATTTCATTAATATCCTCACTTATCTTTATTCTTTCTTCATATATCCATTTAAAATCAAATTCTAGTTTAAATAACTTGCAGAAAGAATAATACATATTTATTCTTTGATAATATACTTCAAGTTCATCTAAATTTCCTCTAAAGCATTGAGGCTTACTTATCACCTTATTTTTTAATATAAATAATTCCTCAACATATCCTAAGAATGTATCCATAAGTTCCTCTTTTGAAATATCAAAGGGGATCTTTAATAATTCCCATTGAATTTCTTCTTTTAATTTATATTTCTTTATCCTATCTAAAATTATTAAATATTCATTTATATCCATCTTTCTATAATAATTTAAAGCTTCTTCTCTAGTAGACCATAAAGCCAACTTCTCATTTAGTGGTAGGCTTTTTATATTTAATATAGCTTCTGAAGGACCTAAAACTGCTTTTCTTATTATACTATCCTCTTCATCTAATTTTTCTTTGATAAATTTTTGATTATCACGAACTGTAGCTACATATCCTACTTCATAGATTCCTTTTCTACCGGCTCTACCTGCTACCTGTTTTACTTCTTGAGACGTTAAACTTCTTATTTCTTCTCCATCAAATTTTTGAATATCCAAGAAAATTATACGCTTTATAGGTAAATTTACTCCCATTCCTATAGCATCCGTAGTTACAAGAATTTTATTTTCTTTATTTATAAACATATCATATTGCTTTCTTCGTACTTCAGGTGGAAGATCTCCATAGATTATACTAGTTCTAACTCCTTTTTCTGAATATTGCTGTGCTATCTGTAATACTTTTTTCTTAGAAAATACAACTATAGCATCTCCTTCTTCTGCATTATCATAAGAGAAATTTTTATTTTCTACTTCTAAAGGAATACTTCTTTTATACTCCTTAAATTCATAATCATCTTCACAATCCCTAAGTATTTCTTCTACTATTTTCTTAGCATTTAAAGCACCACATATATGAATTTCTTTACTTCTTAATCCAAGTAAAGCTCTAGTCCATGCAGCTCCTCTTTGGGAGTCATTTATCATCTGTATTTCATCTATAATGGCAATATCATATTCTTTTTTTAAATCTACCTTCTCAATTGTACAGGAGGTATGAGTAGCTCCCTCCTTTAGTATTTCTTCTTCTCCAGTTAATAAGTTACATATTATATTACTATTGTTTAGCTTCTCAAAATTTTCTAAAGCTAGTATTCTTAAAGGAGATAAATAAACTCCATTTTTTGCTTCCTTTAGCCTTTCCATTGCTGTATATGTTTTTCCTGTATTCGTTTCTCCAAGATGAATAAATACTTTTCTTTTTATATTTCTTGCTAATTTATATTCATCTTTAGGATTTTTAGGAAAGTTTTCTTCAAATTCTTTAGATATTATTTTAGGTATATGCTGTTTTGTTAATACTGTCATAAAACCAGAATTAATAAAACTATTATAATTTCCCCTTATAACTTGATAAAAATCAAAATCAGTATTATGCTTTTGGTTATAATCATCTAATAATCTTTTAGAAATATACTCTAATAATTCTTCATATCTATCTCTAACATCTTTATATTCTTTAAATCCTTCATCTTCCATATCAATAAGTTGTCTTATCTTCTTTCTAAGAGAAGATTCTTGTTCTATTAATGCACCTACTTTTGAATTATGTGCTATTTCCTCAATATGATTAATTTGAGATTTTAATTTCTTAAACTCTCTTTGCATTGCATTTTTTTTCAAATCATCACCTTGTATAATGAAAACATAGTAAAAAACAGATTTTCATTATACTTTTCCT
>ERZ857998.1463-NODE-1463-length-26570-cov-7.515256_pt1 | contig 26570 bp, 23 predicted proteins | sample MGYA00519954_ERZ857998 | MGnify/ENA primary metagenome ERZ857998 (study PRJEB31778, sample SAMEA3449424) | human gut metagenome | biome: human gut; feature: human-associated habitat; material: faeces | place: United Kingdom | collected 2010/2012 ...
CTCCGGCGTTGATGAACTGGGTAAACACCTCGGTACCGTCGATTCCCTGCCAGAGAAAGGAGTCGTAAGGCATATGGTTATATTCGTTCCAGCTGATCTTGCTGGTGACAAAATAGTCGATTCCGCTTTTTTTGAGGATCTGCGGCAGGGCGGCTGAGTAGCCGAACACGTCGGGCAGCCACAGTATGCGGGAGCGCCTGCCGAACTCGTCCTCAAAGAACTCGTTGCCATACAGGAACTGACGCACCAGCGCCTCGCCGCCGGATATCCTCCCGCTTTCGCCGTCATATTTCGCCTGGATATATGGAATGAATTCGCCGTGCGCGGCGGCGGCGTCAAAGCCGGAGATCAGCTCGGAATTCTCGCGCAGCTTCTTATATATGCGTCCGTCAAAAACTCCTATATACTTCTCCGAATTTCCCTTGACCGTCAGTTTGGCGGCCGCGGCGTAGTCCATCATCATATCTGCCGGCATCTTACGGTCGTCGATCGGATATATCCCGTAATTGACTATTATCGACCTCTCTTTGAGGCTTCGCTTGAGTTCGTCCGTCATACTGACGATCCTCTCCCGCAGTTCGTCGATGCCGCCGCATAGGGCCAGCGCCGCAAAGTGGTCGGCGTAGATACGCGCGAGCAGCCCGCCGTCCGCAAAATAACGCCGATAGACCGCGGCGATCTCCAACAGCAAAAGGTCGCCCTCTTCCCGGCCGAAGGTCTCGTTGTATATCTGGAACTTATAGACGTCAAAATCAATGATGTACAAACTATCTGCGTCGGAGGCGGCCCTTTTTCGCAGGCCGCGCTCAAAGCCGGCCTGGCTGAGGGCTCCCGTAAGCTGGTCATTGTAGAGAAGATCCTTGATCCGCTTCATCGAACGGCTCTTCGTGATAGAGGCGAAGGTGAGCGCGATGACCATTACGGCAAGCAGGATCAGAGCCAGCATGAGCACGTCGGCCGGCATCTTTTTGATGATAGTCCCTAGGTTGATCTCTTTGTTTTCAAGGACATGTCTGATGACGATGTTGTCTACCTCCTGGTCGGAAATATACAGCACCGCCTTGTTGAGAATATCATGAAGCATGGCATTGCCGTCGTCCGTCAGCGCGATGCAGGCGTTGAACCAGTATCCCTGCAGTACGACGCCGAATAGTCCACGATAGCGTGACTCGTCAAGCAGTATCTCCGCTGAAAACGAGCTCAACAGCGTCTGATCGACGTCATTGTCCTTCACGACCTCTTCCAGGCATTGCCCGGAAGTCCTGCAATAACGCAGCAGATATCCCTCTTTTTTAAGCTTTTTGCCGGAGGCGCGCAGACTCTCGGGAGCCACGGTCACAGTATCCTTCGTGGAATCAAATACTTTATCGCTGCGCCTCACCAGCATCAGCGGGACACGCATATAAATATCGGTCATCAGAAGCCCATGCTTTTCAGCCTCGTCATAATCATGGTCGAAGCAGGAGATCAGGTCGGCGTCGGCGGCCTGCGGCGAATCGGCCGGGCAATAGACAAAGTCAAGTCCGGTGACCGCGGAGATACGCTCAAATACATCGGAAGTGATCCCCTGTATTTTCCATCCTTGCCCGTGAATTCATAGGGAAGCCAATTAGGATCATACGCGACCTTGATCTTTCCGGCACGCTTTATATACTCCTGTTCCTCCCTGGTGAAGGTTATATAGCGGCTGGACCTGAAAATGTGCTTTTCCGAGAGCTCCTTTTCATAAAGGGGATTCTGTATCTTGATCTGCGTGAGCGCCGTCTCCAAACCGGCGCGAAGGTCGTTTCTGCCGGGCGCCGCCGCAAAATAAAACGGCTCAGGATGCGGAACTTTTCGTTGTTGCCCAGGCCGACCGTCAGGCCGGCGTCGATATCGCCGCGCAGTATCCCCCGCTGTATCTCGCTCAGAGAACGATAATTGACCGGCCGTACCGTAAACTTATTGTTTTTTGCGAATTCCAGCAGCCGTCTGCGGTTTTCGTCGCTGTCAACGCCGACCCGCATGCCGTCAAATTCGGAAAAATCATTTTCCGCCAGACGGCTTTTTGCCGCCGTAAAAAGAGAAAGGTAATCCACACCGGCGTCGGTCCCCGGAAAACCGACCTCCGCCACACGCTCCTTTGTATAAAAGACGCAGCCGAGGATGTCGATCTCGCCCCTTTTCAGGGCTTCGTATAAACTGGAGAAGCTGCCCTCGACAAATTCATAGCGCCAGCCGGTATATCGGGAAATATTCCGCAGATAGTCATAATTATATCCGTAATAGGAGCCGTCCTCGGCCTTTTCCATATATCCGTTCCGTTCGAACCAGCCGACACGGACCTTCCGCACTCCCTGCGAAGCATCGGAAGGGAAGGCGCAGAAGAAGGCCGCGAGCAATACGGCGAGGATAACGGCCAGGCTTCTGAAGAAAGCGACGCTGACTGTCAAATATTTATATGCTTCTTGGGAGGTCTTTTTCGTCGGCAGCATCTTTATAACATCCATTCTCCGGTTTTATGGCGATTCAGAGCTCAAGCCGATAAACTCTCCTCCGTCCGACGGCAGCCAGGCATTTATCGCCCTTAACATGCCCGTGAAAATAATTATAGTTCTTGAAATTATCTATGTCCATAATAGATGCCGCCAAATAACGACCACCAGCACAGAGGATATGATCACGTTTATCAGCGCGGCTATGGAATATGAAAAGGAGCTGTATAAAAAAGAGGGGCCGCAATATCCGACACAATATACATTAAGAGAGGGGAAACGGGCTCTTTTATACAAAGACACAGCCCCGTTTCCATAATCGAGATCACGGGAAACAATCTCATTGCGGAGCTATAGGAATACATATTGCGCAAGATCGAACCCGGGCTATCCTCAGCCGTCAGGAAGGATGTCGTAGCGCGGATCGAAAAACTTGCCAAAAAATAGACGGCAACCTTCCCGCCGGTCAAGGATCCTGAGGCCGCCGCGGGCTGTTTGCCGCAAGGATGATCCCGGGGCGCGGCCGCGCTGGAACTGGCGGTTACGCCCCGGGATCATCGAAGAATATGTCTGTCAGCGGATCATTCGCTGCAGATGTTTTTCAGCATGCCGATCGGTTCGACCTCGACCTCGATAAGGTCTCCCGCCTTTATTTCGCCGACGCCCTGCGGCGTGCCGGTGGAGATTATGTCTCCCTCTTCAAGCGCCGCGAAGCGGCTGATGGATCTGGGGCTTGGCTATCTGACGCTGGATCGCTCGGCGTCCACGCTCTCCACCGGTGAGCGGCAGCGGATGCAGCTGGCCCGCGCCGTGCGCAACCGCACGACCGGCGTTTTGTATGTGCTGGACGAGCCGTCCATCGGGCTGCATCCCTCGAACATCGTGGGGCTGACCGGCGTGATGCATGATCTCGTGGCGGACGGAAACTCCGTGATCCTCGTGGACCACGACACGCAGATTTTGAAGGAAGCGGACTGGATCGTGGAAATGGGTCCCGAGGCCGGCGCGAAGGGCGGCTACGTCATTGCCGAGGGGACGATCCCCGCGATCAAAGAAAATCCCGTCTCCCAGATCGGGCCGTTCCTCTCCGGAGCGGCGGAAACAAAGCTGCGGAGGTGCGCGGGGAAAGAGGAGCTCTTTGCCAACGGCGTCATTCATCTTTCGACCGCGCCGATCCATACCGTGAAGCCGCTGGAGGTGCGTATCCCCAAGGGGCGGCTCACCGTCGTCACCGGCGTATCCGGCTCCGGCAAGACGACGATGGTGCTGGAGAGCCTCGTCCCCGCGCTGGATGCGCACATCGGCGGCAAGACGCTGCCGGAGCACATCCGCGGCATTGACGCGGAGGGCATCGCGCACATCAAGCTCATCGATGCCGCGCCCATCGGGATCAACGTCCGCTCCACGGTTGCCACCTACGCGGGCATACACGACGAGCTGCGAAGGCTCTACGCGCAGTCTGCCGGTGCAAAGGAGCGCGGCTATAAGGCGAGCGATTTTTCCTATAATACCGGCTCTTTGCGCTGCCCCGGATGCGACGGAACGGGCGTTGTCAGTCTGGACGTTCAATTTCTGCCGGACGTAAATATCCCGTGCCCGGATTGCCGCGGCTCACGGTATGCCCGCAAGGCCTATGATGTAAAGCTTACGAACAAGGCGGGGGCGAGCGCTTCTCTGCCGGAGCTCATGGACATGGACGTGAACAGCGCCATGGAATTTTGCAAAGACCGAAAAGGCGTCTGCCAGAAGCTGGGCATTCTCCGACAGCTGGGCCTTGGCTATCTCACGCTGGGCGAGGAAACGCCCAGTCTCTCCGGCGGCGAGGCGCAGCGGCTGAAGCTGGCGAGCGAGATCGGCAAAACACAGACGGATTCCGTTTTCGTGTTCGACGAGCCGTCCATCGGTCTGCACCCGCTCGATGTCCGGGTGCTGCTCGGCGTTTTTCAGGCGCTGCTCGATAACGGCGCGACTGTTATCGTCATTGAGCACGACCTCGACGTGATCCGCAACGCGGATTTCGTGATCGACATGGGGCCCGGCGGCGGTGACGCGGGCGGGCGTATCGTGGCGGCCGGAACGCCGCAGGAGATCCGGGCCGACGAAAACAGCATCACCGGCCGGTATTTATAAGAACAGGATTCCGCAGCACATAAAAGCGGCAGAGCCATGGACGCCATGGCTCTGCCGCTTTGCGTATCCGGTAGATGGCGGATTGCCATAAAATACGGCGGAAAAATTAGCGGAACTGCCGAACCTTTTGGGCCGCGTGCAACATTCATGCAACAGCGTTGACGCTCTTTTGCCCCTGTGATAGCATGAGAATGCACACGGTTGCATGACCTTTTTTCTTTGAATTTCCGGAGATACACCATCGTCTTCCGGCGGAAAAAAGGGCGCTTTGCGGCCAGATATGCAAACGGTTGCATAAATGCGGGAAGGAGGGCGAACCATGTCTGCTACCATACGGGATGTGGCGAAGCTGGCCGGTGTTTCGGCGTCTACGGTGTCGCGCGTCATCAACAAATCCGCGCCGATCTCCGGGGAAACGACCGAGCGCATCTACCGCGCGATGGAGGAACTGAAATACGTCCCCAACGACATTGCCCGCAGCTTTGCCAGCGGCAGCGCCCGCGCCATCGCCATCGCCGTCAACGTTTCCGACACGCGCTCCTACGCCAACCGCTTTTTCAACAACACCGTTTTCGGCATTGAAACGGCGGCGCACCGAAAGGGCTACAACTTCATCATCACGAGCGCGAACGACGAGCGCGGCGGTATGGGCTCGCTCGAAAAGCTGATATTGAGCAAGAAGATCGACGGTCTTGTGCTTCCCGTGTCGCTGCTCCAAAGCTCGATCGTGAAGCTCGTGGAGGAGATGTCCTTTCCGTTCGTTGTCCTTGGGCGTGTAAAGAATGCGGGCAGCCGTCTGAGCTGGGTGGATATCTCCAACGAACAGGCGGGCGCGGCCTCCGTGCGGTATCTTCTCGGCAAGGGCTACCGGCGCATCGGCTTTCTCACGCGCGGGGATAAGGAGCTTTTCACGCGCGATCGTCTCGACGGCTACCGCGCGGAGCTTGCCCGCGCCGGACTGACGCCCGACCCGGTCTACCGTGTCAGCCCCGCTGCGGCATTCGACGAAACGAAGCTCTATCTCAAAACGCTCTTTACGAGCGCCGCTGCGCCCGATGCCGTGATCTGCTGCGACGATAAAATGGCGCTCGCCGCGCTGCGCGGCGCGAGAGAGCTCGGCATCCGCGTTCCCGAAGGGCTCGGTATATTGTGCTTTGACAATACCGAGGTCACGGAAATGGCGGAGCTTCCGATCTCCGCAGTGGATGTCGATACGTTTGAACTCGGGCGGATCGCCGCCGAAACGCTGTTCCGGCAGATGGAAAAGCCCGATTTTGGCGCGAGCCGGTCGCAGATCACGACGAAGGTGATCGAGCGCGGCTCCACCATGAAAAAATAAAGAGGGGAGGCGCTGCCGTTGAATCTTGCGGCGATCCGATTTCGCAATACCGAAGACCACATATACCCCCGCGGCAGAAACGAACTGACCGTCTCGCTGAGCGCCGCGCGGGGTGACATGGATAGCGTCACGCTCGTCTGGTGGCCGCGGTATGAAACGGAGCGGTCGAGCTGCCGCATACCCGTGAAGCGGGAGCTGCGCGATGCGTATCTCGATCATTACCGGGCGGTTATCCAAACGGACGGCATCTCCGCCTACACGCGCTATGCCCTGCTCTTCCGAAGCGGCGGCGAGACCGTCCGGCTCGGCAAAAACGGCTTTTCGACGCCGGATGACGGGGATAACTTCTTTGAATTTCTCTGGCCGAACCCGACGGATGCGTACCGCGCGCCGGACTGGGCATCGGAGCAGGTGTATTACCAGATCTTCCCCGAACGCTTCCGAAACGGCGATCCGTCAAACGATCCGCCCGGCGCGGAGCGCTGGGGCGCGCCGCCGACGCGGGAGAATTTCCAGGGCGGCGATCTTCGCGGTATCATCGAAAAGCTCGGGTACATCCGCGATCTCGGCGCAACGTGCCTGTATCTCACGCCCATATTCAAAGCGCCGTCCAACCACAAGTACGACACCGTGGATTATTTCGACATCGACCCCGCCTTCGGCACGAAGGACGATCTCGCGGAGCTTGTCCGCAGCGCCCACAAGCTCGGACTGCGGGTGCTGCTCGACGGCGTATTCAACCACTGCGGGTACTACTGGCCGCCGTTTCAGGATGTGGTGCGAAACGGCGAAAGCTCCGGCTATGCTTCCTGGTTTTTCCCGCAGAGCTTCCCGGTGAACGAAAAGCTGGAAAATTACGACTGCGTCGGCCACTACAAATGGATGCCGAAGATCAATCTGGCAGACGCCGGAGCGAGGGATTATTTCATCACGGTCGGCAAGTACTGGATACGCAACTTCCACATCGACGGCTGGCGGCTGGATGTGGCGGACGAAGCGCCCACGCAGTTCTGGGAGCATTTCTCCGACGCGATCAAAAAGGAAAACCCGGAAGCGCTCCTGCTCGGCGAAACGTGGGCGGACGCGCATCGGCTGCTCGCCCCCGACCGGCTCGACAGCGCGATGAACTATCTCTTCCGGGACGCCGCCGCGGACTGGCTCGCAAAAGATCGGATATCGCCCGCGGAGCTCGATCACCGGCTCAACCGGATGCTCTCGCTCTATCCGTGGGAAACGGCGCTGCGGCTCTATAACCCGCTCGACAGCCACGATACCGAGCGCTTCCGCTGGCTCTGCCGCGACAAGCGGCGGCACGCGCTTGCCGCGGCGCTGCAGATGACGTTCCCCGGCTGCCCCGCGGTGTTCTACGGCGACGAGGTCGGGCTCTCCGGCGGCAACGACCCGGACTGCCGTCTCGCCATGGAGTGGGACGAGGAGAAGCAGGATAAAGAGCTTCTCGCCCTTTACAGGAAACTCATCGGCATACGGCGGGAGTCGCCGTCCCTCCTCCGCGGGGACTTCCGCACGTGCCTTTGCGACGATGTCTCCAACGTGTATGCCTTTCGCCGGACGTGCGGCGAGGACGAAAGCCTTGTCGTCCTCAACGCCGGGAGCGAGCCGGTGAAAACGAAAATCGCCGCCGAGGGGACGTGGACGCCCCGCATCAGCGGCAGAAAACCTGTATCCTCGGAAAGCGGCGGGATCACCGTTGATCTTGCGCCGTGCTCCGCGGAAATATATCAGAAGAAAGCGAAGGGACGAAAATGAAGAAGTCTACCATGAGAATGCTGGCGCTTCTCCTTCTCGCAGCAATGATGTTAGCGGCATTCACTGCGTGCGGATCGAACGAAGCGCCGAGCACCAGCCCCGTTCCGCCGGCGGAGACCACCGAAAAACCGGCGGCAGGCAGCGCAGAAACCGAACCCGTTACGATCAACTTCTGGCATCACTACAGCGCCCAGTCGGCGGAGAACGAAACTCTTATGAATGTTCTCATCCCCCGATTTGAGGAAGAGAATCCCGGGATCAAGGTCAACGCCGTCTCGCACGAGTGGGCGGACCTCCATGATAAGATCCTCATCAGCGCGCAGTCCAACACGCTGCCGGATGTGGCGCGTCTGGATATCGCGTGGGTGCCCGAATTCCAGAAGATGGGCATCCTCACCGCGCTCGACGAGGAAATGGCCGATTTTGATTCCGTCACCGCCGATCTGCTGGAGAGCGCCATGAGCACCGGCTTTGTCTCCGGACATTACTACGCAATGGCGCTCAACACCAATACGAAGATCCTCTTCTATAACGAGAAGGCTCTCGAAGAGGCCGGCGTCGCCGTTCCCGCGACGATGGACGAATTTGTGAAGGCAGTCGCGGCGGTCTCCGGGAAGAACAGCGCCGGACAGACGGTTTGGGGGCTCAATGAGCCCGCGCTCGCCGGTTGGAACGTCCTGCCGTATATCTGGTCGAACGGCGGCGAGATCACGAACGAGGACAATACCAAGGCCAGCGGCTACATCAACAGCGAAAAGACGATCGCTGCCGTGCAGATGCTCGCGGATATGGCGAAGAACGGCGAGCTTTCCGGCTACAACAGCGGTGATATCCCGATGACCGACGGCTTCGGCACCGGCCGGTATATCTTCCTTCTCGAAGGCCCGTGGAAGACCGCGGAGCTTGCGGGCGCCTATCCCGACATGGCTTACGGCAACTGCCAGCTGCCCGCCGGGGAAGCCGGATCGATCTCCGTGCTCGGCGGCGAGGATATCGCAATGTTCAACGGCTCCCACAAGGACGCCGCGTGGAAGTTCATGCAGTTTATGACGAGCCCGTTTGCCGAGGAAGAGATGGCCAAGTGCGGCCAGATCCCCGTGAACAAGACGGCGCTCGAGAGCGAAACCGTGAAGAATGCTTCCTTCGCTCCGTTCCTTGAGGCCATCACCACGGCGAAGGCCCGCCCCGCGGTCGCTTCGTGGTCCGAGATCGACAACGAGCTCACGACCGCCATGACGAAGATCCTCGTCAACGGCGCAGATGTGAAGGAGACGCTCGACGCGCTGGCGGTCACAATCGACGGCCTGCTTGCCTAAATTTAGCATAATCCTTCGTATTCCGCAACAGTTTTATCATGCCCCGCCGCGTCTGGCGGCGGGGCGACCGTATTCCGCAGGGGAGGGATGGCCATGATGCTGCGTTCCGGCAGAAATAAAGCCCAGTTCGCGGCGCTGCTCGTGCCGGGGATCATCGTTTTCGCGCTCTTTACGGTCTATCCGATCGTAAAGCTCTTCGTTATGAGCTTTCTGCGCTGGGATCTCGGGTCTGTATTTCAAAAGAGCTTTGCCGGGTTTGAGAACTATAAGGCGGTACTGAGCGATGAGACGTTTTTCGTCGCCTTTGAAAATACGCTCATCTATACGCTCGTCACCGTGCCGGGGCAGATGGCGCTCGGCCTTCTCGCGGCGGTGCTCATCCACTCCATCCCGCGCTTTCAGGTGACGTTCCGGGTCATCTACTATATCCCGGTCATCACATCGTGGGTCATTGTTTCGCTCGTGTTCCGGTACATATTCAACACCGAGGGCATGCTCAACTATTTCCTCTGCAACGTGCTGCACCTTACGAAGGACTATGTCCCGTGGCTGAATACCCGCTGGGGCGGGCTCACGGTCGCCATGCTGCTCGGCATCTGGAAGGGCGTGGGCTGGAACCTTGTGGTGTTTCTCGCGGCGCTCCAGTCCGTGCCAGCGGAGCTTTACGAAGCGGCGGACGTGGACGGCTGCACCGGATGGAAAAAGTTCTGGTACATCACGCTCCCGAGCATCCGCCCGACGATCCTCTTCGCGCTCGTCATGCTCACGATCGGCGGCTTCAACGTGTTCACGTCCATCAAAATGATCACCGACGGCAAGCCCATGCACCAGACGGACACGGTGCTCACGTGGATGTATTATAAGGCGTTCAGCACCGGCGAGTTCGGCTACGCCGCGGCGCTGAGCTTCATCGTGGCCGTCACGCTGATGATCCTGGCGTTCCTGCAGTTCCGCGCCATGAAGCGCCAGAACGACTGAGGGAGGGGAGAGGTATGAAAAGCAGAAAAAACCGCTGGAGCCTCGCGCTCCGCTACATTCTCCTTCTTTTGGGCGGCGCGGTGTCGGTCATGCCGATGATCTATATGCTTTCCACGTCGCTCCGGCCGAACGGCGCGCTCTATGAGTTTCCGCCGCACTTTTTTCCGAAGCTCAGCGAGATCACGCTGGAAAACTACCGGTACATCTTCGCGCAGGAGAAATTCTATCTCAACTTCATCAACAGCGTCATCGTAGCAGTCATTACGATCGTCCTTGCGGCGATCATCGCCTCGGCGCTCGCGTACTGTCTCGCGCGGTTTGAGTTTCCGGGAAAAAAGCTCCTTTTCGCGCTCGTCATCGGCATGATGATCATCCCCGGCACGACGCTCATCATCCCGCAGTTTCAGCTCGCGTCGTTTTTCGGCATCACGAACAGCCTCGCGGGGCTCATCCCGTTCTATGTCGCGTGGGTCATCCCGTTTTCCACGTTTATGATCAAAAGCTACATCGAGAGCATCCCGCGCGAGTTTGACGAGGCGGCGTATGCCGACGGCGGGAGCGTATTCACGGTGTTCTTCCGCATCATATTGCCGCTCGCCAGTCCCGCTATCGCGTCGGTGAGCATATTTAACTTCCTCACCGCGTGGGAGGAATTCACCTGGGCCATGACCGTCATCAACGATAATGCCAAGCGCACGCTTCCCATTGCCATCTCCGGCTTTTTCGGCCAGCACCAGTTCACGCAGTGGGGCTATGTGTTCGCCATGTCCGTGGCGAGCCTCGTGCCGGTGCTCATCGTGTTCATCCTCTGCCAGAAATACTTCGTCTCCGGATTGCAAGCCGGCGGACTCAAAGGCTGAAGAATAATTATGTAAACTAAATGTCCCGAAGAATCCTCTTCGGGACATTTGCTGTATAATCCGTTTGTAACCTTTGGCATGCTTCGATTGTTTTATTGATGAAGGGCCTTTCAGAAAGAGGAATCATGCATGAAAACAGAGACAAGCGTGGTCGTGGAAAAGTATAAGGACCGTCTTTTTTCCGCGGCGTTCAATGTCTGCGCGAACGCTGCGGACGCGGAGGACGTTGTTCAGGATACGTTTATCCGTTACCACACGACAAACACGCAGTTTGCCGACGAGAAGCATATCCGCGCATGGCTGCTCCGTGTGGCGATCAACAAGGCGAAAAATGTGACGATGTCCTTCTGGCGGCGCAGGGGCGTACCGCTGGAGGATTATGCGGAAACGCTCGCCTTTCCGTCGCCGGAGGCGGGCGACCTGTTTGAAAAGGTCATGAAGCTGCCGGAAAAGTACCGGATCGTGATCCATCTCTTTTACTACTATGAGGATTACTCGGTGCGGGAGATCGCCGGGATACTGCGCATTACGGAAGCAAACGTAAAGGTGCGCCTTTCCCGGGGGCGCAGACTGCTGAAAGAAGCGTTACAGGAGGTTTGGACGGATGAATAACGGAGAACTTTATAAACAGGCGTTCGGCGCGCTGCACGCGCCGGATACCGTTTCGCTGACGGCGGAAAAAGGGGCGGAGCGGAAAACCTTCCGCCCGGCACGGCGGCTCGTGCTCGTCTGCGCCTGCACGGTGCTGGCGCTCGGCCTTGCCGTGACAGCGTATGCCCGCGGCGGACTGATCCTCGGCCATGTTTTCGGCTGGGGGAATAATATGGAGGTCACGACCGGCATTGACGAAAACGGCGAAAGCTACAACGAGGTGCGTCTCCACACGGAAAATCTGACGCCGCCGGTCGTGCAGCGCGGCGGCAGGATGATCTTCATTGTCAATAATGAGGCGATCGACATCACCGGCGAGCTCTCGCCGACGAAGGCGTTCCGCTATGACTATACGGACACGGACGGCAATACGCACGTCTGGCTCGTTGGTCTTGTTTCCGATGACACGGCAAATTACGGCTACGCGGAGTATATAAAGCGCTCCGACGGAACGTGGCTCGGCGGATGCTCCGTCGGAGTCAGTCTCGACGCGGACGGACGCTCCTCGGCGCTCTGGCTCGAATCGGCCAAGCAGGAGCTGAATATCCGCTGGTAACAAACCGCCGGCGTATCGCAGATCGCGATATGCCGGCGGCATTATAGTATCCTATGAACCTTAATTGCCGGTCTCGGGTGTGCCGAGAGTAAAGGCGTAGCGCATTTCCAGCGCGTGGAAGAGCTGCTGCATGACGCCCTGCGCAATGGCGCGGATGTCGAGCGAGCGGATCTTCTGCACGACACGCTCGATCTCCTCCGCCGGGACGCCGTAGCCGCCCAGACTCAGCCGGAAGAAGGCGTCGAGCTTTTCCTCAAGCGGGAAGTCCTCCGAGCAGGGATGCGCCATGTACCCGCGCATGATGCCCGCGGAGCCGAGCTCCATGATATAAAAATCGCGCTCGGTCATTTCGGGATGGTAGGAGCCGAAAATGGCGTGCAGCTCCTTCGCCGTCTGGCGGAAGATGTACTCCGAGGCTTCGTTCTGCGTGTAGGCTTCGATGTAGATCTCACGCAGGTTCTCGTTGAGCTCCGTGAGCGTGAGCTGGATGGCGGTCTCCACGGCATAGACGAATACCGGCGGAAGATCCGCGTCGGTAATGCGCCGGGCCATGCCGAACTGGTTGTCGAACATGAACTCGACGAGCTCGGTGAGCACGCCGTCCTTGGCGCGGAAAATATTCTGGAACGTGCTGTTGGAAACATCCGCCTTCTGCACGATCTCGGCGACGGTCGTTCTCTTGTAGCCCTTTTCCAGAAACAGCTTTACGCATACGGTGAGGATCCGCCGTTTGGCGGGCAGACTGGCACTTGTGATAGCGATGGGAACCACTTCCTTTGGAAACATATCAATTATAAGTATACCATTAAGGTGGGAATAAATGCAAGGGAAACCCGTCGAATATCCGCGAAAAGAAGCAGCGCCGCCGTCACAAGGACAAAACGACGCTGCCGGAGCAAGAGAAAGTACAAAGTCAGTCAGTGGCCGCCGCGGACGCGGGAAGCGCGTATTTGCGGGCGTAGCGGTTAAATTCGCGGATGAAGTCGGAGCTCTCAAGACGCGTGGCGCGCAGCGACTCGTGAAGGTTGAGATTGTGCTGCGCCGTATCGATGACGCACCCGGCAATATTGGAGCAGTGGTCGGACGTGCGCTCGAGACCGGTGAGAAGATCGGAGAGGATGAAGCCGAGCTCAATGCTGCACCCGCCCTGCTGCAGACGCCGGATGTGGCGCGTGCGCATCGATTCCTTGAGCTGATCGATGACCTGCTCGAGCGGCTCGACCTCGGCGGCGATGGAGCTGTCGTTTTTCTCTAAGCACGCAAGGGAAAGATCGAGAATTTCGCTGACCGCCCCGGAGAGCACCGAAAATTCGGCGACGGCGCTCGGAGAGAATGTGAGATTCTTGTCGCGCAGCTCCTCGGCGGATTCGAGCGTGTTGACGGCGTGGTCGGAGATGCGCTCAAAATCGCCGATGGATTTCAAAAGCGCGGCGGCCTCTTCGCTTTCCGCGGTGCCCATCTGCTCGGCGCTGAGCTTTACGAGATAGGTGCTGAGAATGTCCTCGTAATGGTCGCACAGCTCCTCGTCCTGTCGGATCCTCTCGGCGAGAGCGGGGGAGTAGCTGTCGATCGCGGTGAGGGAATCCTTCAGTGCGCGCACGGCGTGCTCGGCCATGTCTGCGGCAACGGCGCGGCTCCGGGAGAGCGCCAGCGCCGGTGTTGCGAGCAGGCGCTCGTCCAGCTCCACGCGCTGTTCCTTCTCGCCGCTGTCCGGCACGATCCGGATGGCGAGCTTTTCAAGCAGACCCCCGGCGGGCAGGAGCAAGGCGGTGCAGAGAAGGTTGAAGGCCGAATGGGCAATGGCGATGCCGGAGCGGGTCGCGGCCTCATCCAGCAGCGCCGGGGCGAGCGCTGTTCGCACTACGGTGAACACCGTGAGCAGAACGACAACGCCGATAACGTTGAACATCAGATGCACCACGGCGGCGCGGCGCGCGTTTTTGTTCGTACCGATGGAGGAGAGGAGCGCCGTCACGGTCGTGCCGATGTTCTGGCCCATGATGATGGGGATCGCTGCGGCGTAGCTCACCGCGCCGGTAGCGGAGAGCGCCTGCAAAATGCCGACGGAAGCCGAGCTAGACTGGATGATGCCTGTGAGCACCGCGCCGGCCACCACGCCGAGCAGCGGGTTTTTGAACGCAAGGAAGAGATTTACGAACACCGGATCGTTGCGCAGCCCCGACACCGCGCCGCTCATCGTCTCCATGCCGAACATCAGCGTGGCGAAGCCGAGCAGGATGACGCCGGAATCCTTTTTGCGGCTGCTTTTGCAGAAAAGATAGAGGACGATGCCGATCACGGCGAGGATCGGGGTAAAGGAGGTCGGCTTGAGGAGGCGGACGAGCACGCTCGTGCCGTCAATGTCGCCGAGACTCAAAAGCCACGCCGTCACGGTCGTTCCGACGTTCGCGCCCATAATGACGCTGATCGACTGGCGCAGCGTCATCAGTCCGGAGTTTACAAAGCCGACGACCATAACGGTCGTGGCGGAAGAGCTTTGGATCACGGCGGTCACGCCGAGACCGGTGAGAAAACCGGCGATGGGCTTTCTGGTCATTTTGTCGAGAAGGGAGCGGAGTTTCCCTCCGGCGCGCCGTTCGAGCGCCTGACCCATCAGACTCATGCCGAAAAGGAACAGCGCCAGGCCGCCGAGCATCGTAAGCGTGTCAAAAATGTCCATAAATTATCCTTTTCCTGATATTTGTTTTACAAAATCAGCGTAGCAGAACGAATGTTAAATGCGCTACGGTTTTTTTGTAAAATCTTTGTTAAACGAAAATCGCCCCGCGGCTCGTCGGCCGCGGGGCGATTTCTGCAATTATTCGGCTTTCTTTTTGGCGCGTTTTTTCGGCAGCGGCGTGATCGGCTCGAGGACTGCGATCACGTCGCGGACGAGTTTCCGGTTTTCAATGTCGAGAATGTAGTGTACCTTGGCTCCCTCGTAGGGGACGCCGTCGGGCGCGTCTTTCATAAGATCGGCGAGCTCCGGCACTTTTTTCACCATGACGGTGTTGTCGCACACGAGAAGGATCGGTTTGGCGTTTACGTACACCATATATTCGCCGAACATTTTCTTATAGGTGACGTTCTCGATCCCGTCAAGCTGTTCACAGACAAATTCTATATACTCTTTGGATGTTGCCATAGACACTCCTTTTATTTTGCCCAATCGGTAAGCTGCTTTTCGAGCAAGGCAAGCATGGCGCGGCGCTTCTCCCGGCTTTCCCGGGCGGCGGTGAGATAGATCTTGAGCTTCGGCTCCGTGCCGGAAGGACGCACAACAACTTCGCCGCCGTCGAGAACAAAGCGCAGCACATTGGAGCGCGGAAGCCCTGTTTCGTCCCGGTCGTAGTCGATGACCTGCCGCACGGCTTCACCCGCCAGCTCTTCCGGCGGAGAAAGACGGAGAGAATCAAGCAGCTCCGTCATATGCGCGAAGCCCGCGGAACCCTCAAACGTGAAGGACAGGAGCTTCGCTTCATAAAAGCCGTATTGTGTGTACAGTGCTTCGAGCGCGTCCGCGAGCGTTTTGCCCTGCGATTTGTACCAGACGAACATCTCGCAGATGAGAAGCGAGGCATTCACCGCGTCCTTATCGCGCACAAAGCTGCCGCTCAGATAGCCGTAGCTCTCCTCAAAGCCGAAAATATAGCGATCGGCCTCGCCGTCTTTTTCAAGAAGCCCGATCTGCTCGCCGATGAATTTGAACCCGGTCAGCACGTTCCGCAGCTCCACGCCGTAATGCGCGGCGACCTTTTCTGCCATGGGCGTTGTGACGATCGTTTTTACCGCCACGGGGCGTTCCGGCATCGTGCCGTTCGCACGGCGCATCCGGCAGACAAAGTCGAGCAGCAGCACGCCCATTTCGTTGCCGGTGATGAGCCGGCAGCCCGCGGCAGTCTTCACCGCCGCGCCGACGCGGTCGCAGTCCGGGTCCGTGGCGAGCAGCAGTTCGCTGCCCGTTTCCTCCGCCAGACGCAGCCCGACGGAGAGCGCCTCGCGGATCTCCGGGTTGGGGTAGGGGCACGTCGGGAAAGTTCCGTCCGGCTCCGCCTGCTCCGGCGGGATGGTGATGTTCGTAAAGCCGTGGGCGCGAAGGCAGCGCGGCACGCAGGAAATGCCTGTCCCGTTGAGCGGCGTGTATACGATGGAGGCGCTGCGCGAAAAGCTCTCCGGCAAAAGCGACGCCGCCGATACCGCGGCGAGATACCGCTCCACGGTGTCCTCGCCGATATAGGCAATGATGCCGGAAGCGAGCCCTTCGGCAAAATCGAGAGTATGGACATCCGCGAAGGGATCAATACGGTCGATCTCCTGCTGAATGGCTGCGGCGGCCTCCGTCGTGATCTGGCAGCCGTCCACGCCGTAGACCTTGTAGCCGTTATATTTGGCGGGGTTGTGGCTTGCCGTAATGACAACGCCGCCGCAAGAGCGAAGATCGCGCACCGCGAAAGAGAGCGAGGGCGTCGGCATCAGGCGGGGATAAATGTGCACGCGAATGCCGTTTGCGGCAAAAACACCCGCCGCGGTCTCGGCAAAGAGCCGGGAGTTGATGCGGCTGTCATAAGCGATGGCGACGGAGGGGGCGGCAAAATGCGCCTTGAGATAATTGGCATAGCCCTGCGTGGCTTTTCCGATGGTAAAAACATTCATGCGGTTCGTGCCTGCGCCGAGCACGCCGCGCAGCCCGCCGGTGCCGAATTCCAGCTCGCGGTAAAACCGGTCCTCGATGGCGGCATCGTCGCCGCGGATGGCCTCCAGCTCATCGCGGAGCGCCGGGTGTCCGGCGGCCTTTTCCAGCCACAGCAGGTAAAGCGCGTTTACATCCATCGTAACTACCTCCCAAACTCTTTATAGTTTTAGTCTCCCAGTCAGGCGTGGATCAGCAGACCGATAAGGAGCAGATGCGCGGGGTAATAAAGATAAAAGAACCATTTCATAAACCGGTTCACGGCGGGGCTTTTGCCGCGCTGCCCGTTATAGAGCCGCAAAACCGGCAGCGAGAGCGCAACGCCCATCTGCAAAATGCCGTACACGCGGTCGATGGCAAAAAAATATACGACCGCATAGAGCGCAGCATAAAAAAGCAGCCAGAAGCTCTGTTTTTTGAGATCGCCGCGGTTCGTGCCGAACGCCATGACGCAGAGCGAGGCAATGCAGCTCCAGTCGCTCGGGAAGCTCACAAGGCAGATGAGCAGAATGAGCAGAACCCGCACCGCGCCGGACGTGATCTTTTTGCTTTCCGCGACGCGCAGCATCACAAGACCCCACGCAAGCGACCACATAACGCTCGTCTGGTTGAGCGCGCCGCCGTAGTAGAACGGGATAAAAGAGTGCCAGTCGATGAAATCGTGCGAGAAATATATGTAGCAGAAATGCGAGATCAGCGCGAAAACAAAGAGACGCGCGGTATACTTGCGGATGTTCCGCGTGTAGTGATACCCCTCGGCGATGCAGTAGCACATAATCGGGCAGGTGATGCGCCCGATGAGATGCATGAGCAGGGGGAGAAACTCCTTCGGATACCCCGGAAACACCGCCCACGCGATGTGGTCGACGGTCATCGCGGCGATGGCAATGAGCTTTATGGCGTTGGAGCTGAGCGGCTTTTTCTCTGTGAGGGGCATGGTCAGAACTCCTTTTATCCAACGAAAAGATTTTGCAGCAGTAAGCGCTGTTCGTCGCTCAGACGGCAGTCATCAGCGACTTTTTCAATATCTTCCTGTCCTAAGATCGTGATTCTGCCGGGAGGGAAGAGCGCTTTGATCGTGGTCATATGCTTCAGACATATGTCTGCATGATCCGGTACTCGACGGTCAAAGTTGCGGTCGGAAAAGGAAAAAGACCTTCCGTCGGTCATCTCGATAGTCAATTCGTACTTCCAGTAAGAGGGGGATCGGTATCCGGTCACATATTTTGTTTGGAGCGTCAGATGGGAGTAGTCCTCCGGGGTGTAGGAAACGGGGGATTCCTGGTTTACCGCGTTATAGCTTATGATATGGTGCTCCTGCGTTAGACAGACACGGCCGAAAAGACCGAAAAAAGCGATCAGAGAAGCAAAAAGCAGAGCGATCAGCCATAACAGCGCTATCCGGCGGCGAAGGGCTTTTTGGGACGGTAAGATATGGACACATTTCCGTCTCGGATCGAATAACGGAAAGCAGTCTTTTTCCCACGGCGTCTCGCCGTAGCGGATTTTCCGGCTGCCGAAGATGGGCTTCCGGCTCTCCAAGGAGAAGAGAATAAAAATGAACGGACTTAACCCAAGGTATAATAAAAAGGGTATTGTAAACAAATGGGTGCCATGGCTTTTGTAAGCGATAACAGAAGGATCGCGGAAAGCAATGATGTCCAAAAGTCGGAAAATAAAGATATACAATGCACCCGCGAAAACGAGTGACACTAGGAACCCGGTCCAGTAGATGCTTTTATCCAGCAGGGAGAGAGGGGGACGGAGACTTCTGCGCCGCGCTTTTCGCTGCTTGCCCATACTGCACCTCCGGATCAAAGAATCAACCGTATCTTATCATTGCCAACGTGCCTTTGCAATCTTAAATAAAAACAAAAAGCCTGTAATCCTTAGGATTACAGGCTTTTTTGGAGCTGTTACCCAGATTCGAACTGGGGACCTCATCCTTACCAAGGATGCGCTCTACCGACTGAGCTATAACAGCATAAGTCATGCCCCCGATGAAGGGGGCATGGTGGCGACCGAGAAGGGACTTGAACCCTCGACCTCTAGCGTGACAGGCTAGCGTTCTAACCGACTGAACTACTCGGCCTCAAGGCTTTGTCAGTATACGAAATATAAGCTAATTTGTCAAGCACTTTTTCCGGATTTTTTTCATTTTTTTCCGAATGCGATTCCTCTTGAAAGCAATAATAAAATAAAGTATAATAAAACGATTGATAATTTCTTTCTTCTAATCCAATAAAGAGGCACACCGTGAGAGACACTATTTACATCAAGGGCGCACGCCAGAACAATTTAAAAGATATTACGCTGGAGATCCCGCGCGACAAGCTCGTGGTATTCACCGGCATTTCCGGCTCGGGCAAATCCACGCTCGTTTTCGACACGATCTATGCCGAAGGACAGCGCCGGTATGTGGAGAGCCTTTCTTCCTACGCGCGCATGTTCCTCGGCCAGATGGAAAAACCGGATGTGGACTATATCGACGGTCTTTCGCCCGCCATTTCCATCGACCAGAAAACGACGAGCCGCAACCCGCGCTCGACCGTCGGCACCGTGACGGAGATCTATGACTATCTCCGCCTGCTCTGGGCGCGTATCGGCACGCCGCACTGCCCGAAGTGCGGCAAGGAGATCCGCCAGCAGACCATTGACCAGATCATCGACCAAGTGACGGCGCTGCCGGAGGGGACGAAGCTCCAGATCCTTGCCCCGGTCATCCGCGGCAAGAAGGGCGAGCACGCCAAGGTCTTTGAGGACGCGCGCAAGAGCGGTTATGTCCGCGTGCGCGTGGACAGCAATCTCTACGATCTTTCCGAAACCATTGAACTGGACAAGAATAAAAAGCACCGCATTGAGATCATCGTGGACCGTCTTGTAATGAAGCCGGATATCCGCCGCCGTCTGACGGATTCGATCGAAACCGCGTCCTCGCTCACGGGCGGCCTTGTGACGGTCGATCTCCCCGCGGAAGGTCGCGAACTCACGTTCTCGCAGAACTACGCCTGCGAGGACTGCGGCATCTCCATCGAAGAGCTCTCGCCGCGCGCGTTCTCGTTCAACAACCCTTACGGCGCCTGCCCGAGCTGCACCGGCCTCGGCACGCAGCTGCGCGTCGATCCCGAGCTCATTATGCCGAACCCGTCGCTCTCCATTCTCGGCGGCGGCATCGTAGCGTCCGGCTGGAACAATGTCCGCGGCGACACGATCTCGCGCATGTATTTTGAAGCACTCTCGAAAAAATACCATTTCAGTCTTGATGCCCCCATCCGTGACCTGCCGGAAGAGGCGCGCAAAGTGATCCTCTACGGCACGGGCGGCGAGAAGCTGACGCTCCATTACGATCAGCAGCGCGGCAAGGGAACGCTCTACCAGCCCTTCGAGGGCGTCGCGGCCAACCTCGAGCGCCGTTACCGCGAAACGCAGAGCCCTGCCATGCGCGCGGAGATCGAGCAGTGCATGGCGGAAACGCCCTGCCCGGACTGCGGCGGCCGCCGTCTCCGGAAGGAAGTCCTCGCCGTCACCGTCGGCGGAATGAATATCTCCGAGTTCTGCGATCTCCCCGTAACGGAGTGCCTGCGCTTCCTTGATGCGCTCGAACCGCAGCTGACCGATATGCAGGCAATGATCGCCGGGCGCATCATCAAGGAGATCCGCAGCCGTCTCGGCTTTTTGCAGAGCGTCGGTCTGCAGTATCTCACGCTCTCGCGCGCCGCGGCGACGCTCTCCGGCGGCGAAGCGCAGCGCATCCGGCTGGCCACGCAGATCGGCTCCTCGCTCATGGGCGTGCTCTACATTCTCGATGAGCCGAGCATCGGCCTGCACCAGCGCGACAACGCAAAGCTGCTCAAAACGATGAAAAACCTGCGCGACATGGGCAACACGCTCATCGTCGTCGAGCACGACGAGGACACCATGCGCGCGGCGGACTATATCGTGGACATCGGCCCCGGCGCGGGCGTCCACGGCGGCGAGGTCGTGGCGCAGGGCAGCGTGGAGGATATCTGCGCCGAGCCGCGCAGCATCACCGGCGATTATTTAAGCGGCCGCAAGCGTATCCCGCTGCCCGGCACACGCCGGAAAGGGAACGGCCAGGCCATCACTGTGCGCGGAGCAACGGAGAACAATCTTAAAAATATCGACGTCCGCTTCCCGCTCGGCGAGTTTATCTGCGTGACCGGTGTGTCCGGCTCGGGCAAATCCTCGCTCGTGAACGAGGTGCTGTATAAAACGCTTGCCGCCGAAAAGATGCGCACGAAGGCGCGCCCCGGCAAGTGTGCGGGCGTGGACGGTCTCGAATACGTCGATAAGGTCATCGCCATCGACCAGACGCCCATCGGCCGCACGCCGCGGAGCAACCCCGCGACGTATACCGGCCTCTTTAATGATATCCGCGATGTTTTCGCCTCGACGAAGGATGCCGCGCTCCGCGGCTACGGCCCGGGACGGTTCTCCTTCAACGTTCGCGGCGGACGGTGCGAGGCCTGCTCCGGCGACGGCCTTTTGAAGATCGAAATGCACTTCCTGCCGGACGTGTTCGTTCCGTGCGATGTGTGCAAGGGCAAGCGCTACAACCGCGAAACGCTCGAGGTGCGCTACAAGGGCAAAAACATTGCCGAAGTGCTCGATATGACCGTGGAGGAAGCGCTCACGTTCTTTGAAAATCAGCCGAAGCTCGTACCGAAGCTCCGCACGCTCATGGATGTCGGTCTCGGGTATGTGCGTCTCGGCCAGTCCTCGCCGACGCTCTCCGGCGGCGAGGCGCAGCGCGTCAAGCTTGCCACGGAGCTCTCCCGCCGGGACACCGGCCGTACCGTATACATCCTCGACGAGCCGACGACCGGCCTGCATGTGGCGGACGTCCACAAGCTCGTGGAGGTTTTGCAGCGGCTCGTGGACGCGGGCAACACCGTGATCGTCATCGAGCACAATCTGGACGTGATCCAGTGCGCCGACCATATCATCGACCTCGGCCCCGAGGGCGGCGCCGGCGGCGGGGAGCTCGTCTTTGCCGGCACGCCGGAGGAATGCGCCGCGTGCCCCGCCAGCTTCACGGGAGAGTTTCTGAAACCGGCATTGGAGCGCTATCGGAAGTGAACCTTTCCCGCGTGTCCCTCATAGGATATACCGGAGGGATGGCGGTATGGGAAAATGGATATTGGCGTTTCTGATCGCAGCGGCGGTGCTCTTCCTGTGCTGGAAGCTGCGCGGCGTGATGCTCACGCCCGTGTGCCGCGGGAAGGGGCAGAGCCTTGAGCTTATTTTGCGCGTCTCCGGCGCGTCGCCGGAGCTGGAAGCGACGGTGGATGGCCTGCTGTGGCTCATCAACGACGGCGTGCTTTTTGGAAGGATCGTGCTGCTGGACGACGGCATGGACGAGGAAACAAGAGAAATCGCCCGGCGTTTATCGCTGGGACAGGGGAATGTGACACTATGGACGAAGCAAACGAACTCCGCGGCTCCCTGCAGCTCATCGGAACCGTAAAAAGCGTAATCTTCCAGAACGAGGAGAACGGCTACACCGTTCTGCGTCTGGATGTCGGCGGCGACGAGCCGGTGACGGTCGTGGGCTGTCTGCCGTTCGCCGCGCCCGGCGAGGGGCTGACGGTCGAGGGAGCGTGGGAGCGCCACCCGAGCCACGGCGAGCAGTTCAAGGCGTCCTCAGCCATGCGCTCGCTGCCGGTAGGGGAGAAGCATATCTATGAATATCTCGCCTCCGGCGCGGTGCGCGGCATCGGCCCGGCGACGGCGGCGGTGCTCGTGAACCGCTTCGGCTCGCACACGCTGGAGATCTTGTCCGACAGCCCCGAAAAGCTCGCCGAGATCAAGGGCATCAGCGCGCGCCGCGCGCGGGACATTTCCGAAACGTTCCGCCGTCAGACTGGTATGCGGCTTCTGATGGAATTTCTTGCCGCGAACGGCCTCAAACCCGAATATGCCATGCGGCTCTATAAGCTCTACGGCGACGGCGCGCTTGAGCTCGTGAAGTCCAACCCCTATGTCATCGCGTCCGACCGCATCGGCGGACAGTTTGACGAGGCGGACGCGCTCGCGCTCTCGCTCGGTTTTGAGGAGGACAGTCCCCCGCGCATCGCCGCGGCGCTCATTTTTGAAATGGTACATAATCTCAATAACGGCCACAGCTTCCTCCCGCGCGAAAAGCTCGTTGCGGCAACGGCGCAGCTCATCGGCGTGGAGGCCGAGGCCGCGGAGGAATGTCTGGATGTTCTTGCCGACGAGGGCGAGATCGTGCAGGAGGTCGTGGCAGGGGTGAACGCGGTGTATCTCCGGCGGCTGTACGAGGCCGAGACCTGCACCGCCGCGGCGCTCCGCGCCATGGCACAGGACACCATTCCGGCAAAGAAAAACGTGGACGAGCGTATCGCGGAGCTGGAGCGAGAGACCGGCATGCGCTATGCCGCGCAGCAGAAGGAGGCCATCCGCCTCGCCTGCGAGCGGCGGCTGCTCGCCGTCACCGGCGGGCCCGGCACCGGCAAAACGACGATCATTCAGGCCATACTGCGTCTGTACGACGATATGCAGCTCGACTGCCTTCTCGCCGCGCCTACCGGTCGCGCCGCCAAGCGCATGACCGAGCTCACCGGCCGGGAGGCCTACACCATCCACCGTCTGCTCGGTGCGGCGTGGGCCGCCGAGGGGGACGAGCTCACGTTCCGCAAAAACGAGAGCGATCCGCTCCGCTGCGGCGCGGTCATTCTCGACGAATGCTCGATGGTTGACATAACGCTTATTCAGGCGCTGTTAAAGGCGCTGCCGAAGGGCTGCCGTCTCGTACTTGTTGGCGACGCCGACCAGCTGCCGAGCGTCGGGCCGGGGAGCTTCTTTCTCGATGTGCTCCGTTCGCACGCGGTTGCGGCGGTGCGCCTGACGGAGATCTTCCGCCAGAGCGGGGAGAGCCGCATCATCCGCAACGCGCACAGCATCAACCGCGGCGAAACGCCGGAGCTGCGCGAAAATAAAGGGGATTTCTTCTTTTTGCAGCGTCCCTCGGGCGAGCGTCTGGCCGCGACCGTGGCCGAGCTTTGCAGCGAACGGCTGCCGCGCGGCATGGGCATCCCGTCCGGCGATATTCAGGTTCTGACGCCGACGCGCAAGGGCGAATCCGGCACCTTCGCGCTCAACGAGCGCTTACAGCAGGTACTCAATCCGCCCGCGCCCGGAAAAAAAGAAAAAATTTTTGGCGAAACTGTGTTCCGGGAGGGCGATCGGGTGATGCAAATCCGGAACAACTATGATATAGTATGGTGTAAAGGCGGCGATACCGCGGCGATCATAGCCGGAGAAATGGCTCCCGGCTCCGCTCCCGAGACCGGCACGGGAATCTTTAACGGCGATCTTGGGACGATATTGCGTATCGACACCGAAAACGAGCTTATCTGGATCGACTTTGACGAAAAGCTCGCATGGTATGGATTTGAACAGCTCGGCGAGCTGGATCATGCCTTCGCCGTCACGGTGCACAAGGCGCAGGGCAGCGAGTACCGCGCCGTTGTTCTGGCAGCGGGACGAGCCCCGGCACGGCTTTTGAGCCGCGATCTTCTCTATACCGCCGTCACGCGCGCGAGAGAGCTTCTTGTCGTTGTCGGCGAAACGGCGATCGTGCAGGCCATGATCGAAAACGGCCGCAAAACGCGCCGGTACAGCGGGCTGCGCGCCCGTCTGGCCGGAGAGGTCTGATATGAGCTTCAAAGACTTCGTTCTCGACTTTTTCTTCCCGCCGCGCTGCGCGTTCTGCGGCGCGATCCTGGAGAAAAGCGGGGACGGCGTGTGCGAAACCTGCCGCAAAGCGCTGCCGCGCACGGCGGATACCGAGCGAAAATGCGACTTTGTCCGCGCCTATACCGCGCCCTTTTACTATGAACCGCCGGTGCGGCAGGGCATTCTCGCCTACAAGTTTCGTAACGCCCCGTCGCGCGGAAAGGTTTTCGGCCGGATCCTCGGCGAGGATCTGCTCCGCCGCGGCGCTGACGATTTTGATCTCATCTCGTGGGTGCCCCTGAGCGCGAAGCGCTGTCACCGCCGCGGGTACGATCAGGCGCAGCTTCTTGCGGAAGCGGCGGCGGAGGTCCTTGGAACAAAGGCTGTGCCGCTGCTGCGCAAAGCGCGCGACGTTTCGCCGCAGTCCCGGCTGCGTACTCCGGAGGAGCGCCGGGCGAACATCTCCGGCTGCTATGTTGTCCGAAGTGCGGACGCGGTGCGCGGTAAGAGGATCCTGCTTATCGACGATGTCATCACCACCGGGTCCACGCTTTCCGAATGTGCGCGCATGCTGCTGACCGCCGGGGCTGTGAGCGTCCGCGGCGCGGCGCTTGCCTGTCACCGGGAAGAATAACAGAAGAATTTAATCGCTTTTGATTTGAAGGGAATTTGACTATGCCTATTCTGTCCTCCATCATCGAAAAAGATATTGCCATCGATCTCGGCACCGATACGACCATCCTCTATGTCGCCGGTATCGGCATTCGCTTGCGCGAGCCGACGGTCGTTACGATTGACCGTACGACCGGCCGCGTGCTCAAGGTCGGCGAGGATGCGCGGAAAATGCTCGGCCGCACGCCGGGGAACCTTGTATCCGTCCATCCCATTGCTGCGGGCGTTATCTCCGATTACGACATGACCTGCGAAATGCTGCGCGAATTCATCCGCCGCGTGACGAGCTTCAGCCTCTTCCGCTCGCGCGTGCTCGTGTGCGTGCCGGGCAGCATCACCGGCGTGGAGGAGCGCGCCATTGTGAACGCCGTCATCGAGGCGGGCGGACGAAAAGTGTATCTTGTCCCCTCGGCGGTCGCCACGGCGGTCGGCGCGGGTCTGGACGTGAACCGCGCGGACGGCCATATGATCATCGATATCGGCGGCGGCACAACGGAAGCGGCGGTCGTATCGCTCAACGGCGTGGTGGAGTCGGAATCCATCAAAACGGCGGGCGCGGCGTTTGACGAGGCGATCGTCAAATACGTCCGGCGCAAGCACAACCTGCTCATCGGCATCCGCACGGCGGAGGAGCTCAAAAAGAGCATCGGCTGCGTCAAGGAACGCCCCGAGGTCAGCTATGAGGAGGTCAAGGGCCGCTGCCTGATGACCGGTCTTCCGCGCACCATTACGCTCAACTCCGACGAAATGGTCGAAGCGCTCGCCGAGCCGACGGAGACCATCCTCGAGACCGTCCATATGGTGCTCGAGCGCACGCCGCCGGAGCTGGTGGCGGATATCTCGGAAAACGGCATCGTCATGTCCGGCGGCGGCAGTCTCCTGTACGGCATTGACCGCCTCGTCACCGAACGCACCGGCATTGAAGCGCACGTCGCGGACGACGCGCTCTCCTGCACGGCCTACGGCGCGGGCCGTATGCTCAGCCGTCTCGACTCCATGACCGACGGCATGCAGAATTTCGCCCGCCAGCGCCAGCTCGATAAAACCGGCAACTGAGCTAATTTTTCGACGCACAAAGACCCATCTTCGGATGGGTCTTTTCCTTTTCTCTATGCGGATTATTTCCTGTCATTTCCAAGGCGGAAAAACCCCGATCTGACAGCGCCGAACGACCGCCTTTACTCTCCCGGCAGACTATGCTTGTCCTATATTCTATGGGGGGTAAACGTATGTCATTGGGAGATAAGACCGTGCTGCTGCGAAATCCGTGGAAAGGGGAGACGCTGCGCATCAACCGTCCCGCGGCGGTCAAGGCCGCCTCGCTCGGCACGCATTTCGCGCTGGGCTTTGTGACGGGGTGCGTGCGGGTGTTCGGCTCGTGCGCGCCGTTCGGCGTGGCAATGGCGGCGCGCTCG
>ERZ857998.1464-NODE-1464-length-26549-cov-45.904356_pt1 | contig 26549 bp, 20 predicted proteins | sample MGYA00519954_ERZ857998 | MGnify/ENA primary metagenome ERZ857998 (study PRJEB31778, sample SAMEA3449424) | human gut metagenome | biome: human gut; feature: human-associated habitat; material: faeces | place: United Kingdom | collected 2010/2012 ...
TAATTTATAATTTGACATAACTAATCCTCCTAATATGCTAAGGACAAATATCAAATTAATTATATCAAACACTTTGCAAAACTAACTTCTGTTTAAGTAAAAAAAACGGAAATTACTTTTTCAATTTACATCTCATAATTATCCACCTTTCAATTCTTTAAAATATTATACTCTTATTTACTCTTTTTAACAATAAAGATAATATTTACTTTTTAATGCATAACACTATTTTAAAATATGGATCTATTTTAATGTTGATAATTTATTACTTTTTTAAAATTGAATATATTATTCTCACTCATCATGAGATTATATTCCAAATTAATGTATAATAAGAATATACATTAATGGTCATTTGTATTTTTATATAAGAAAACATTTTTATATTAAATAAATTTTATTAAAAAACTTCTAAAAAGTTATATTTTAGATGAGGCTACAGTAAAATAATTATGAAATTTTAAGATAGGTAACAAGAAAATTCATTGTTAATAAAATAAAAAAAGGAGGCCTATAGAATGAAAAAACTAATCATTTTTATAATTATCTTGATTTTGGCAGGAACTACGAGCTGCTCTTCAAAAGATATTGTAAAGCATAATTATACTTTTAAGGGTGAAAATGAATCATGGATTGCTGAATATACTATAAATACTACTCAAGCATTTATTGAAAATGATGATATCAGCAATTTTGATAGTGAATGTAAAAAAGAATTCTCAATAACTTATAAAAACAACATATCTGAATTATCATCAATAAAAAATATTATAATATCTTATAAAAGTAGCATTTCAAAAGGAGAAATAGTTCAAGATTATAATGATGGTACACAGCCAGAGAAAACTTATAAAATTCAATCAAGTAGTACAGGTGGAGCAGTTGAAAACAAGGATGATATTATAGAAGTAACTGTTAATCTTGATGGTAATATAGAAGTATTTGAATTGAAAAATTAACAATAGTTCTTATATTACAATGTTAAATTATGCAAAATTAAAAGGTGTTGTCCCGCAATGTAAAAAGAAGAAACTCCGCTAGGAGTTTCTAAAAAAATATACCCTGGGACAGTAATTACTTTCGAATTACATCAATAATTCTACATTCTCAATTAAAAAGCTGTTGCCACAACCTTTTATATCAAATTATTTCAATCTAACTTCCCTCTTACTTCTTACTTCTTACTTCTTCACTAATATATTTTCCTCTGGATATGGAACCACATAGGCATCCTTAAATCCTTCACTTTGCAGTCTAATTACTTCCTCTTCAGCAGTTTCATAATCTATATAATATCCAATGCAAATCCTCCAGCCTTCTCTTGTAGGAGTTTTTGGTTTTTTTACTGGAATATCAATTAAAACTTTATTAACCATAGTTAAACAAGCTCTTGCTACCATATGACCATACTTTATAGCACTAAAGTTTTTTTCTATGTCTTCATTTGATAAAAATTCAGCTTCAATAATAACTGATGGCATCTTAGTTTGCCTTAAAGTAGTATAACTTGCTTCCTTTATTCCTCTATCCTTAGATTTTAAATTAGCAAGTAATTCATCCTTTAAAAATCTTGCTAATTCTTCTGATTTATGTCCCTTTTCAAATATTACAATTTCAGTTCCAGTAACAGAATTATCTACAAAGGAGTTCATATGGAAGCTAACAAAATAATCTGCCTCCCAATTATTTGCTATCTCTACTCTGTCCATGACATCTAAGTATATATCAGATGCTCTTGTAAGCAATACTATTTCACCGTTTCTTTCTAATAACCTTTTTGCCTCATAAACAGCTTCTAAAACTATATCAGATTCTCGTCTACCATTTTTACCAACTGCTCCTGAGTCTTTTCCACCGTGACCTGCATCCAATACCCATTTTGCCAACTCTTTCCCTCCCATTATTTATATAGTAATAATATAAATATTTGCATTACTTTATAATTTAGTATATTGGGAATTTCGATAGTTGGTTACAAATTTAATTTTTATAGTTAGTATTTCAACAAAAAAAGTTATAAATATTATTTAAAAACTCTTCTATATTATCTACTTCTCCAACACCTTGGGCTAAAGTCTTACTTCCTCCACCTTTACCATTAACTATAGAAATATATTCTCTAAATATCTGCCCCATATTAACATTTTCTATATTTTTTGAAGAAGCAAGAATTATATTAGCTTTCTCCTTAAACCTTATTGCAAATAAGCAGATAATACTATCTCTTTCGCTTATTTTATTAGCAAGTCTTGTAACATAATCTGTTGATTTATTAAAGAATATCTTATTAATAACAATATATTTTCCTATATTTTTCCCTTCTTTAATAAGTGTTTCTTCTTCATAGTTCAATAATTCTTCTTCTAATATCTTTTTTTCTTTTTTTATTTCTTCTAAGGAATTCTTTAAATTTTTTATTCCATTTAAAGCTTCATGTTCATTACTATTTAAATAATTACAAATTTCTCTAAGAACCTTATCCTTAAATAAAGAATCATTAATAGCTCTTTCTCCAGCTAAAAATTCTATTCTTGTATTTCCCTTATTTTTTTCAAATTTCTTAATCTTTATCATCCTTAAATCTGATGTTTTATTTGGATGTACTCCACAACAAGCATTAATATCTAAATCACCTATTTTTACAACTCTAATTTCCTCTTCTGTATTAGGTAAATCTCTTCTTAAATTCATAGCATTTAGCTCTTCTTCATTTGGAACTAAAAAACTAACCTCTATTCCATCATTAATAATTTCATTAGCAAACGCTTCTGCTTTTCTTATTTGCTCTTCATTTAATACTCCTATAATATCTACTGTGCTTATTTCTTTTCCCAAATGAATACTTACTGTATTAGCATTAAATAATTTGAAAAAGCATCCCGATAATATATGTTGGCCTAAATGTTGATGCATTCCATCTTGTCTTCGTTCCCAATCTATTTTACAACTAACAATATCATTAACCTCAAAAGGAGTCTTTAACACATTATAAATGATTTTATTTTCTTCATACACCTCTACAACTTCTTTATCATTTATGTATCCCACATCACATAGTTGCCCTCCTCCCCCTGGGAAAAATATAGTTTTATCTAAAACTATATGATATTTATCATTAACTTTTTTAACTTCTATTACCTTTGCCTCAATTTCTTTTAAATATTGATTTTTATAATATAATTTCTCCATAATATCACCTATAATTTTTATTAAATCCTCTGTTTTTAACCATACTGTTGCTGTATTATCATTTGGATGAATGCCTATTAATTCTGGTGAATTTTTAAACTCTTCATCTATAAAAAATTGTACTTTACATTCTTTATCATTTAATAAACCAAGAGGTGTAACAGCTCCAGGTATTAATCCCATAATATCCATTAAATCTTTTTCATAAGCAAAGCTTAAAGGTCTTGTATTGTTCTTTTGCCTAAAATCCTTTAAATCAACTCTTTTATCTCCTCTTACTGTTATAAGATAATAATTTCTTTTTTTATCATCTCTAACAAAAAGGTTTTTTGCATCTGCTTCTGGATATGGAACCTCTATATCTTCTATTTCTTTCATATTGTACACTGCTTTGTGCTCTGTAATTTCATGCCATATATTTATATCTTTCAAATATTTATATACTTCCTGTTTGTTCATTATTATATCATCCTCTCTAATTTAACTTTAGTTGTACTTGCTACAAATAATATATATCTTAATTTAAGGTAAACTCTTAATTTGTATTTAAGTATTAAAATATATTTCTACATTATCTATTTCTATAAATTCCTATTTATAAAAATAAAAGATGAAATATTAAGGCTTAATACTTCATCTTTTATATAATAATTTATATTTATTTCTTAGAATGTTGGAATTACTGTTCCATCACTATATTTTTCTTCTATAAACTTCTTAACTTTTTCAGAAGTTAATGCCTTAGTTAAAGCTTTAATTTTTTCACTTTCTTCAGTACCTTTTTTAACAGCTAAGATATTTCTATAGTTTTTAGCTGCTTCTGCATTAGCATCTTCTATTGTTAATGCTTCTTTAGCTGGATTTAATCCTGCTTCAAGAGCATAGTTACCATTAATAACTGCTATATCTACTTCTTCTAAAACTCTAGGTAATTGAGCTGCTTCTAATTCTTCAAACTTTAAGTTCTTAGTATTTTCAGTAATATCCTTAGGAGTAACTAATTCTCCATCACCTAACTTAATTAAACCTGCTTTTTCTAATAATCTTAAAGCTCTTGCTTCATTTGATGGATCATTTGGAACTGCAACTGTTGCACCATCCTTAAGATCTTTTAAATCTTTAATAGATTTAGAATAAGCTGCTAATGGTTCTAAGTGAATAGCTGCTGTATAAGTTAAATCTAAGCCTTTACTTTCATTAGTTTCATTTAAGTATGCTATATGTTGGAAGTAGTTAGCATCTAACTCACCTTCAGCTAAAGCTGTATTAGGTGTTACATAATCAGTGAATTCTACTACTTTAACTGTATATCCTTCTGCTTCAAGATCTGGCACTACTTGTTCTACTATTTCCTTATGAGGAACTGGGCTAACCCCAATTGTTATTGTTTTATCTTCAGCTGCTGAGCCAGTACCCTCTGCTTTATTTCCACATCCTACTAAGCCTATTGCTAAAGCTCCTACTAATAAAATTGATAAAATTGATTTTCTTTTCATATTTAAAACCCCCTTAGTATAATGTAAAATGTAGAATGTAAAATATATATTTTTCAAAACTTCTATTAAAGTTTTTATCTTAGTTTCACATTTTCCATTTTACTTTGTATTTTATTATTTTTTTGTTATTTATATCTAAAAGTTTAATAACTTATAAACCTTAATCATTGCACATTTACAATGCATAATTTTATTTGAAACTCTTACGAGTTTCTTCATTTTCATTTTACATTTTTCTCTATCTTGATAGTTTTTTGTATAAATAGTTTCCTAGCATTTGTAATACTTGTACAATTATTACTAAGATTATTACTGTTACTATCATTACATCTGTTTGGTATCTTTGATAACCGTATCTTACTGCTAAGTCTCCAAGTCCTCCTGCTCCTACTGTTCCAGCCATAGCTGAATATCCAATTATGCTTATTATTGTTAATGTTAATCCTGAAATTATTGATGGAACTGCTTCTTTAAGCATTACCTTAAATATTATTTGTGTATTTGATGCACCAAAGGACTTTGCTGCTTCTACTACTCCTGGATCTACTTCTTTTAAAGCTGATTCTATAATTCTTGCTACAAATGGAGCTGCTGCTATAGTAAGTGGAACTATTGCTGCTGTTGTTCCTATAGATTTTCCTACTATTATTTTTGTAAGTGGCATTATTGCTACCATTAAAATTATAAATGGGAAACCTCTTAAAATATTTATTATTGTATCTAATGTATTAAAAACAGTTTTATTAGGCTTTAAGCCTTTTGGTGCTGTAACTATTAATATAATAGCTGGAATAAATCCTAAAATTACTGAAAATAATGTTGAGAAAAATACCATTATTATGGTTTTATTAAATCCTTCAATTAATATTTCTGTCATTATTTAAGCACCTCCAACACTACGCCTTTTTCTTCTAGATAAGCTATAACCTTGTCCTTATCTTTTTCATTAATATTTATTACTAAATTACCTAATATATCTTCTCTAAACTTTTCAAGCTTACCCCAAACTATTGAAAAATCTACATTTAAATCTCTTGCCATCTTTGTTATAAGTGCATTTTCTGAAGATGTACTTGGGAAGAATAACTTAATATTAATACCTGACTCTGGTAAAATATCTTCCTCTTCTTCTCCAAGGAATTTCTTTAATGATACCCCAGGTCTTAAGAATAATTCCTCTGACTTTCCTTCTGCTTTTAATATTCCACCTTCTATTAATGCAACTTTTTCACAAACTTCTTTTACTACTTCCATTTGGTGAGTTACTATTACTATAGTAATGCCTAACTCCTTATTAATTTTAGATAAAAGTGCTAATATATCCTTTGTTATCTTTGGATCTAAGGCTGATGTTGCTTCATCACATAGTAAAACTTTAGGCTCTAATGCTAAAGCTCTTGCTATTGCAACTCTTTGCTTTTGTCCACCACTTAAGCTTGTGGGCTTTACTTTAGCTTTTTCAGAAAGTCCTACTAAATCTAAAAGTTCATTTACTCTTTCATTTATTCTTTTTCTTCTGTAGCTTCTATAGCTAATAGGTTTTTTATCCCCTAAACTATCTTTATATTCCTTATATTCTTCTTCAAATCCCCAAACCTCTAATGGTAAGGCTATATTATCAAATACAGTTTTTCTATTTAATAAATTAAAGCCTTGAAATATCATACCTAGTTTTTTTCTAAATTCTCTTAATTCATATCCCTTAAGCTCATTAACTTCTCTCCCCATAACATTTATTGAGCCATCTTCATAACTTTCAAGGCCATTTATGCATCTAAGTAAAGTAGATTTTCCTGCTCCACTATGCCCTATTATTCCATATATCGTACCTTCTTCTATAGATAAAGAAACATTTTTTATAACTTCCACATCATTAAATTTTTTAGTTAAATTTTTAATTTCAATCATTTATGTCCCTCCTAGAACTTAAATAAAAACAAAAAACGCACTGGAGAATAAATTCTCTAGTGCGTGTAAATATCACTTGTTGATTTATTCTCTCATCTATCAGCTTTAAAGCTGCAGGATTTAGCACCAAACTTAATATGAGTAATTTAGCTCAATAAAAATTAAGCCTATCACACCTATTAAAGGTTGCTGGGTTTCACAGGGCCAGTCCCTCCACCACTCTTGATAAGAAACATTTAAAAATGTTTATTAAATTTTATAGTAATACTATACATTTATTAACTTTAAATGTCAACAACTATTGCTAAAAAATTTAGAATACTATTACTTCTTTTCTTATATTAATTAATTCTGCATCAGTATTTTCTTCAACAAAATTTATTATATTTTCATATATTGAATCTAATTGTGCATTTGTAGCACAAATCCCTGATATACCAATTGTAATATAGTTATGAATATCTTGATTACCAACTTCATTTACTGAAATATTAAATTTATTTTTAAGTTTTTGAGTTATACTTCTTACTATCATCCTTTTTTCTTTTAAAGAATGAACCCATTCAGCTCTTAAGTTAATAGTCATTATTAGCACCTTCATAATTATCACCCTTTTATTTATATTATACTCTTTATATTAATATAAGTAAAAGAAGGGGAAATAATGCACAATTATAATTAATAAATCATTACTTAAAAGTTCCATTCACTATAAAACTCCTCTAAGAAGTCTTTCATAAACTTATGTCTTTTTTCTGCTATTTCCTTTGCTGTATCTGTATTCATTAAATCTTTTAATTTTAATAGTTTTTCATAAAAATGATTTATTGTATGATTTTCTGCATTTTTAACTTCATCTAAGGATTTAAAATCCATAGGCTTTATTGATGGATCGTAAATTGGTCGATTTTTATGCCCTCCATAAGCAAAGGTTCTTGCTATTCCAATTGCACCTATAGCATCTAATCTATCTGCATCTTGAACTATTTTTCCTTCAATTGTATGTTGGGTTGAATCCACAACCCCACCTTTATAAGACATAGTTTTTATTATTTTTATTATTGCTTCCATATCATTCTTATCTACTTGTATAGATTTAAGAAATTTCTCCGTAACTGTGGTATTAATATCATTAGACTTTGAAAATTTCCAGTCATCAATATCATGTAATAGTGCTGTCATTTCAACAATAAAAGAATCTGCATTTTCTTTTTCTACTATATATTTAGCTAAGTTATATACTCTTTCTATATGAAACCAATCATGGCCACTTCCTTCTCCATATAATTTCTTTTTAACAAATTCTTTAGTCTTTTCTATCATTAAAACTTTATCCATTTCATTCTCCCTTAGTTGTAAAATATATAATTATTGTAAATTAATCTTAAAATTAAATCTATATTAAAAATTAAATACTCTTTATAACCTTTTATCTATCTTATCATTAGCATATTTACTAATTAATATTGATGCAAATATTAGTGAAGCTTGAAATAGTAAAAATTCATAAATATCATCACATAAAATAATCATGGCAGCAAAAGTTGCAATTGTCATCTGAAAATAAACTTGACCATAGTCTACTTTATTTATTGTTTTATTATTACCTTGTTTTCTTTTCTTAAGATTAAAAACAATTAATAATAAAACAATAATAATTATAAATATAGGCCCACCAATAAGTTTTATTAAAATTTCATCATCCATTTATTATCTCCTTTCAGAGGAAGATTTTCCTCAGTTCCCTTGCTAAGACCTTGCTAAGATAAGCTTTCACAGTAAATTAAGCTAAAGCTTCATTAAATCTTCAATGCCAATGCACTCAGTTTCTCTCCTCTATTAATAAAAAAATTATAACAATATATTTGTAATAAATCCCATTTTTATATTTAAATGCAATTTTTTCGCCTTTTGTGGAATGAAGTGGTCTAAAAATAAATAAAGAAGATTAAGAACAATGTGAAATTGAACTTAATCTTCCTAAAAATCCTTTTAAATTTTAATTATCTAAAAAACTTTTTTATTACAACAAATATAGCTGTAGCTATGCTTGCAAGGGCAACACTTATTATTGCTATTGTTGTTGGTTTTGCAGAAAATGACTCACTTATAGAATTATTTGATAAATCCTCTTCTTCTTTGCTATCAGAAGTAGAATTTTCTGTTTCATCTTTTTCTTTTTTATTATCAGTTTTATTTTCTGTTTTACTATCAGTTTTATTCTCTTTATTGCTCTCTGAAGTATTAGAAGCTGCATTGTTATCACTAATATTTTCTGAATTATTAGTAGATGATGCAATAGTTACTTCATTAGTAGCATACTCAACTGTAGATTCTGAATATACTTCATTAGTATATTCTCCATCATTTCCTGTTTTCTTTATCCAATCTACAACAGCTATAGATTTTGTTTCATTACCTGCTTTGTCTCTTACTATAAATTCAAATGCACCATTTTCAGTAAAGGTATAGCTAGGATTTCCATCATTGTTTACAACAACTTCATCATCTTGTAATCCTTCTATAGTAACAGTTACAGCTTCATTTGTATTATTTATAGTACTATAATTTAAAACAACCATTGGAGGAGTTTTATCTATACAATTTACCTCTACAGGTACAATAGTTTCATTACCATATTTATCAACAACAATAAATTCAAAGGTTCCATTTTCAGTAAATGTATAAGTATCCTTCCCATCATTATTTTTTATTGTTGAACCTTCTTCTAAAAATTCACTTATAGATACAGTAACATTCTCTTTTGTGCTTTCTAAAGTGCTATAAGTAACTTTTGGAGCTGGCTTCTCTTTAATTATCCAATTAACTTCTGCAACTACTTTAGCTTCGTTTCCAGCTTTATCTCTAACAATAAATTCAAATGATCCATTTTCAGTAAAGGTATAAATAGGACTCTTATGGTTATTTACTACTTCTTCATCTTCATCTAAGCCAACTAATGTAGCTGTTACATTACCATTAGTTGATTCAGTAACATCATACTGAACTTGTACATCTGGAGCTTCTTTATCTATCCAATGAACTTTTGCTTCTAAAGTATGTTGAACTCCGTTAGAATCTGCATATGTAAATATATGTGAACCATTTTCAGTAAATGTAAACTCTGTTTCTTCTGCTGTGAAGTTAGTAGGTAACTTTAATGTGGCAATAACATTCTCATTAGTTGTTGTCTCAGTTGAATACTCTATAATAGGCTCTGCTATATAAGTTTTAGTAGTATCTTCATAGAAGTTTAACATCCTACCACCAAAGAACTTATTATTTTCACTAGCACTATTTCCCCAAGTTTCTGTAGCTACTATCTTTAAATACTTAGCTTGTACTGAAGAAGGTAAGATAATAGATTGTAAAGTATTAGAGTTAGCTATATCAGTGAAAGAATGAACCTTCTCCCAAGTATTACCATCCATACTAGTATATATATCTCCAGATTTTAATCTTCCATTAGCAGACATTGAAGGAAGATATGTTAATTTAGAAATAAATCTAACCTTATCAAATTCTACACTATAGAATTTATCCTTATCAGAACCATTGTATAAAGTATGCCAATTAGTATTTTGATGACCATCTATTAAGTTAATGGCAGCATTAGACTGATTATTATTTTGTGAAGAATATTCATAAAGTTTAACATGTCTTAATTGTAAATAAGATTGCTCTGCAGTATTATTATCTTCACTGAAAGTATATTCACTTTCTAATCCTTGAAGATAATTATCGTAAGCCTTATATCTTACTTTTACTACTTTATTTCCTGTAAATCTAGTTTCACTATTTAGTCCTGAAACATAATCCTTCCAAGTAACACCATTATCTTCACTATACTGTAAATTATTATCTGCCCCTATTAATAAATTCTCTAAATCATTACTATATAAATTTGATGCATCTTTACCATTTTGTATATCAATTGTATATATAGTATCACTACCAACAAGGCCAACTTTTATATCATTCTCTGCAGTTATAGAATTAACTTCTTCTTCTGTTAATTGAATTGTATGATTCTCTGACTGCTTCCAAGTAGTACCACCATCAAGTGAATATTTAACCATTAAGTTTACATTTTCATAATCTTCATTTAACCTAATTTGATTTGCATATTTACCACTAAATGAGAATGATGCTAGAGCTACAGTATTTTTGCCTAATAGTGAATTAGCTACTATCTTACATACATCTGGTTGTAAACTTTGCATTCCCGTTGCATTTTTAGCACTATTTAGAGCATTAGTCTTTAATGTATTTATTTCTACTAAATTCACTTTGTCAGTTATATTTGGAATTATACGATCTAATGCTTCTACCATAGGTAATGGATAATATGTATAGGCTTTTATAATCCTTTTTGCTAGGTCTGTCCATTGTTGGCTTGTCTTATTACCTGAAGCTTTATAACTATCTATTAATCCATCATAAGAATCTAGATTTATATTTAAAGCTTGTAAAGCTTTATTATAAGCTTCTTCTCTTTCAGCACTTCCATTCTTATAAGAATTAGCAATTAAATTATAAAATAATGATTTCTTATAATTCTCATATTTATTTAAAGCACCTTGAGCTAGTACTATATAACTTGCATTATTTTTATTAAATTTATTATAGGATTTACAACCCCAGCCTAAAAGCATTCTTGCTTCTGAATTTGTATTATTTCCCCATCTAGTATATGAATTTGACCAATTACCTACATTGTTCCAAATATTCCATAATCCATTACCTTTTTCATTCTGTGTGTACACTAAATAAGCTTCATGTCCTGGTTGATATACATTTACTGCTGGAATACCATGAACTTCATTAAGATTTACTCCAACTCCTGATATACCCCAACAAATACCACCTTTCTCCATAACCATCCAAAGTTTGAATCTATTTTTTTCACCATATGAAGTTACACCATATTGTGTTAATTTATATTTTTTATCCCACTTTTCTCTATTCTCTGCACTATATAATTCAGGATCACCATAACTAGGTTGAATATACTTAACAAATGAATACCCATTTACCCTTTTAGATATATCATTAGGAAATCTATCTTCTGAATAATAACGTAGCCATTTTATTTCTTCATCATCCATTTTAGCATCCATAACATATCTAACTAATTCCATGTTATAAGTCTTAAATTCCTCTTTCCTTACAAACTTACCCTCATCATAAAGTTCCTTCATTGCTTTAAACTTTTTAACAGGATTTGATTGAACAAAAGAACCACCATAATCTACAACATAAGTTCTAATAGTTTTAGAATATGCTACAGCAGTAGCAATTAACATTTTTTTATAGACATATCCATCTTCTGAATCTGATAAGCAACCTTTATAGTTTTTATATAGATTACTTAGTGCATTCAATGCATCTGAACCTGATCCATTAAGAAATGTACCAGCTTCAATAAATAATTGTAAAGCATCTTCGTCATTTATTAGCCACTCAAGGGTTTCCTTAACATCCTTGTTATCTTTAACAGCATTTTGTATAGTTCTATATCCAACTCTATTTACAAATTCTCTTTTTAATACTAGATTTAAGTTATTCTTATAATTATCCTCTACTGTTTTTTTAGATAAAATATCATCATAATATGTTAATGGTTGGAAACCTTGATATAATTCACTATTAATATCATAGCCTGTTTTTATTAATCTTAGATCCCCATAAACTGAATGGTCATTAGCATTACTACCATTCATATCAGCTTGTAATTTTATGTACTTTACATTAGCAATATTTAAATCCACATAAAGTGAATTTCCAGCTGCTGTTAAAACTTCTGTTTCTTTTATAAGCTTCCAGTTTGAAGCGTCATTTGATGTATAGATTTTAAACTTTACACCATTGCCTTTACCTGCTTGACTATAGTCAACACCTAGATAAGTAGAAAGTCTAGTATATTCATTAGAATATTCACTAATATTATATATTATTTCTGAAGTAGCATGTGCCCCCATCCCCTTATCAAAAGTAACGACTTCCCCATCAATTTTTAATCTTATTTTGCTACCATTAGTATTAGCATTTTTCACTATATTACCATGATTAGTAAATGAATTAGTCTCATAATTTAAGCTAGATAAGTATACACTATTTTTAGCAGCATTTTCCGTAGAATCTGATTCAATGTCTATTGAATTCTTATTGGTGCTATCTGTAGTATTAGCTGTATTATCAGTAGCTATAGTAGTAGCTGATACATTTTTTACAGTACTTACATAAGGATTTAAAACCATAGTGGCCGTCATTATCCCAGCAAGTAATACTGAAATCTTCTTACTTTTCAAAAAACAATCCTCCTTCAATAAAATAAATAATGTAACTAAATTAAAGTATGATTTAAACTTAAAAGGTCCTAATTAATTATTTATAGAAAAATTAGAATTAATTAAATTTTCATAATACTGTAATTTAATATATATTTTAAAAGTATTTTTAAGTTTTGTGAATATTTTATCAACATTTTTTTTAATAATTTAAATAAAAAAAAATGTAAAACTATTATTTTAGATACTTTAATCCAAAGTATATTAATAATTCTACATTTTCATTATTTATTTTATATTATGGCATAACACCCTTATAGGAGATTATTTTATAGATCTAACATCTATTATATAACTTAGTTAAATCATAAATTTCTTTTGCTAATTTATCGTTAATATCACTTTCTTTTGCTCTCCATATCCAGTTTCCTCCTAGTGTTGATGGGAAATTCATTCTAGCCTCTTTTCCAAGCCCTAAAAAATCTTGCATAGTTGTAACTGCTAAATATGCTGTACTAGCCCATACTCCTCTTATTAAACCTCTAGCTATACCTTCTTCGTATGTTAAATTAAGATACTTCTTAGCCTTCTCAATTTCTGCTGTACTTCCTGTTGAATTATACCAACCACATACTGTATCGTTATCATGAGTCCCTGTATAAGCTACACAATTTACTGGATAATTGTGAGGTAAATCATCGCTATCTTCTCCACCAAAACCAAACTCTAATATTTTCATCCCTGGAAAACCAGTATAATCTCTAAGTTTTATTACTTCCTCTGTCATCATTCCCAAATCTTCAGCAATAATTTTCACCTCTCCAAGCTTATCTTTTATTGCCTTGAATAATTTAGTTCCTGGCCCCTTTGTCCACTGACCATTTTCTGCTGTTTTATCTCCATATGGAACTTCCCAATATGCTTCAAAGCCTCTGAAATGATCTATTCTAACAACATCATATAATTTAAAGCTTTCTTTAACTCTATTTATCCACCACTCATAGCCATCTTCTTCAAGAGTATCCCAATTATAAATAGGATTACCCCATAATTGTCCTGTTGCTGAAAATGTATCTGGAGGACATCCTGCTACTGTTATTGGTTTCATATCATCATCTACATTAAAGTATTTAGGATTACTCCAAATATCAGCACTATCTTCAGCCACATATATTGGTATATCTCCTATTATATTTACTCCATTTTCAGTAGCATATTTTTTCAAGTTATTCCATTGTTTAAAGAAAAGATATTGAATAAAGATCCAATAGTTAATTTCATCTGAAAGTAATCTTTTATAATGATTTATAGCTTCTTTTTTTCTAAGCCTAATATCATCATCCCAATTATGCCAGCTAACTAAATTAAAATGATTCTTAACTGCCATATATAAAGCATAATCTTCTATCCAAATATTATTTTCATCTATAAATTTCTTCAATTCTTTTTTATACTTTCCTTTTGACTTCTCATAAGCAATTCTAAGAACTTTATTTTTATTTATAAATAATTTTTCATATTCAACAGCTTCTTCTTTACTCCCATAATCTAAATTTTCATAATCACCTTTATTTAGCAAGCCTTCTTCTTCTAATAATTCCAAATCTATAAAATACGGATTACCAGCAAAAGCTGAAAAACATTGATATGGTGAATCCCCATATCCAGTTTGTCCAAGCGGTAATATCTGCCAATATTTTTGTCCACTTTTCTTTAAGAAATCTATAAATGAAAAGGCTTGTTTTCCGAAAGTACCTATTCCATACTTTCCAGGCAATGATGAAATATGCATTAATATTCCACTACTTCTTTCCATAATAATTACCTCATTTCTTCTAAATCTAAATACTTTATATATATTATTATAACATTTTTACAAGATATTTACAAAACCCTATTTTAGTGTATAATTTGTAACTATTAAATTTATAATACTCCTTCTATTAATACACAAATATTATTTGTATTATTCTTCTTTAAATTTCTTACATCAGATTACTTTTTTTATCCTTTTCTACAATAACTAATTTTTATTACATAAATAATTATAAATATATTGTAAAAAAAATAGTTAAGATACTAAAAATATCTTAACTACTCTATAAAGAATATTCATACTAATTAGTTGATAGTCTTTCATTTTTACTTTTATCCATAACTTTAATAGTTAGTAAACTACATGCAACTCCAAGTATTATTCCAACTAATATATCTGATGGATAATGAACAAAAAGATATAACCTTGAAAAAGCAATTAAAACTGCTAAAAAATAAAATAAATAATTCCACTTTTTAAAGTAATATCCTAATACTGTAGCTGCTGCAAAAGATGATGCAGTATGTCCCGATGGAAATGAAAATGATGATGGTGGATTTATTATTATACTTATATCTGGATATGTTATAAAAGCTCTTGGCCTTTGTATTATATTTTTAACTATTCCTTCACCTAATAATGATGTTATTAATAAAGCTATTAGTAAAATAAATCCAACCTTTCTATACTTCTTTACAGTTAATAATATTAATCCTATTACTATCCATATAAATCCTTTATCTCCCAAGCTAGTTATAATCACCATAAGCTTATCCATAAATAGATTTGAAAAATTATTCCTAATAAAATGCAAGATATTTATATCTAATTTATTAATTAATTCAAACATATTTTCCCTCTTAATGAATGTCTTTTTCTTTTTATTATGCTTCTACTTTATTATTAGCAATCTCCATTAGCTCGTATTCACTTTCAATCTCACTTTCATAAGGATATGTAGAGCTAATTTCCTTAAATTTATTTTTGATTTCCTCAGCCTTATTGTTATCTTGTTCAACAAGGAGGGCATAAACATATTCAGTACGTAAAACAGAAGGAAACTTTTTCATAGATTGCATAAATTTCTTTTGCTGCTTATTTAGTAATGAATCTATTTCTTCTTTGCTATTTCCAGATATAGCTTTACAATAAATTTCATCACATATCATAAGATTTCTGTGCATTCCAACCATTGCTGTATCCATTCCAAGAAGCCTATGTATTTCCTTCTCTGCTTCATCAAATTTATGTTTATCCATTAAATAGTTACAAACAAACACAGCCTTTGAAGCAATAATACTATTATTCAATTCTTCATCTTTTGGCTTTAAAAATAAATTAGCAGGCATATTTTTTAATCTTACCCCTTTTGAAAGCAATCCATTTACTTTCATTTGTACCCAAAAGGCTTTTAAAGCAGAACTATTTTTCCCTAAGGATAATGCATTATACCCATCATTGTCTATAGTACCAAATTGCATTGGTACACCATTAATAATGGCAAAAATAATTCCAACGACTGAAAGCATCAGTAAAAAAATAGATACGATCCTAATATTTGTCCATAATAGATAAAATCCTAAAAATATATATGAAGCAATAATATTCATTATTGATCCACCTAAATTATAAAGTTTATATGGAATTTTTCCATCTTTAAATTCTGGTGGAAGCATCAAACATTGTCCACCTGTGCCTGCCAAAGAAAGCTTCTTTAATTTTAGCTTACCATTTTCTTTTATCCACATAAAATTAAAAATTCTGAATGAAGAAAACTTATATCCACTTAAAAGCCCACCAATCAAATGTCCACCTTCATGAATAGCAATCTGAATAATAATTGCTACATAAATACAAAACATCAAAATAATTATCTCAAATAAAATACTTAAGGCTCCACTTCCACTAGCTTTTATAGCTTGTATATATTGGCCAAGTAAAGTCCCGAAAATATACATAATAATCATAATAAAGATCATTGAAATGTATTTTGGCCACTTAAACTTTCTTTTCTCTTTTCTCATATAATCCCCCATAATATTGTTATATAGTATTAATTTATGTAATGCTTTAATAAATAAAACATATAATATTATTTTCTACATTAATATAATATTACCATAAAACCTATATATAATAAATATTAATAGTGATTGTTTGTTATTGTTAGTTTGTATTGTTTTTTAATAAATAATCCTCCCCAAAACACATGTTAGTGTAAAGTTTTTACACTACTATTATAAAATTTTTTTCAATAAAAATATAATCATTATTTAGTTTGAACTATTTATCTTCTGAATTAAACCAATTTCTTATAACTTCAACAGTTTCTTCACTTGGATAATACATTTTATCTTCGTCTTTATTTCCTACTGCAAAAATAGAAAATCCTAAAAACCATGGTTCTGATTCATAAACCCTTCTATATGCTTCAAAGCAGTTAGCTTGTTCCTGTGGGTTTACTTCTTTAGATAAATAAGGATTCCAAGGTTCTACAGCTGCTTTAGTTGTTCTTGGAAATCCTAATTCTCCAAAGAAAATTGGCTTATTCCATTTATCATAAAAATTCTTAACTTGCTCCTTAATATTTTGTTCTCTTTTATATCTTTGTGATGAAGTTAAAGTACTAATAAGATTTTCTACTGTATTTGTATCATTATCAGTTAGCTCAAAATAAGAAGAAATAGAAATAAAATCTACCTTAGAAAATATTTCATTATTTAATTTATTATTATACTTTTCATTTAATTCATCAACTTGCTTTTTAGTAGCTTCATCCTTCCAATTAGCTGTTGTCCAAAAGCTTGTCCTGTATGTTATTAACCCTTTATAGTAATTTCTGGAGAAATCAATTAAATCACAAAATTCTTCTTCCATATCTTCTAAATAATTAAAACCTGTTGCTATGTTAAGTGCGTCTACTCTATAAGGAATAGCAATTTCATCTATTAAAGGCTTAATAGCGTTATTCTTCCAATTAGTAAAAAACTCTTCTTTATTACTTGGGTTAAGCTCAGTTTCATAAGCACTTCCATTTGCAATCCATGGATATGGTTCTAATATAATATTTATCTTCTTACCTTTAAGCTTTTTCAATAAAATCTTCGCTCTTTCTAAACTATTTTGATCTATACTTACATCACTTGATGTTATATCATCAATATTAATAACAACTGGTAGATTTATTGTATTTAGCCCTAGAGTTTCTATATCACTTATAGCTTGTTCAACACTATAATCTGTTGATAAATTTCCTGACTTTATCTTTTCACTAAACTCACTATTTAAAGTTTTTCCTTCTCTCTTATTTAAAAATTCATTAATTTTACCTCTAGTATTATACGTAAATTTAATTTTTGGCATTTTATTTACTATCTCTATTGCTATTTCACCTATTTTATCTCTATAAATGTAAGAAAATCCTATTACACTACATAAAATAATAACTCCAGCAATTATTCTAACAATTAAGTCTTCTTTTTTTTCTTGTTCTTCACTTTTCTTTTTGTTCATAGCTTACCCCTTTATGTAAATTTATTGTAATAATAACAAATTTATCTTATCACAAAAGTAATTCTGCTTCAATTCCACAGCATATTATTTACACATTAACCTGAAGATATCATTTTTAAAAAGAATTTTTCTGTGAAAAGCATCAATATTTGCTCCTAGAAAAATAAACCTCCATCCAAATTATTTTTTCTTATCTTCTAATATCTTAATTACGAATTAAATTTTCCTTTATTTAACCTAGTCATATATATTCATAAAACCTTATATATTCTATAAATAATCAAAATCAATAATATCACTCTCTATATTAATATAATGATTCTATTAATTACAAATCATGTTAATTTATGGTATAATCACTATAAAATATCCTATATTAAGTTATACAATATATAAAAAATTATTATTAAATTATGAATTATTAGGAGGTACAATGCGGTTAACAGATGAAAAAAATATCAGCAACTTTATTTTTAGATAATTATAATGACTATTCTGTTGCTTTATCGAAAGACAAAGAACTTATGTATTGTTTAACTTCTTTATTAGGATAACATTGTAATATTCACCTAAATATTAGAAATAATAAATAGAAAAGGAGATTATATAATGAAAAAAGGGAAAAGTATTTACACATTTAAATTGAATTGTAGTCCAAATTTAGCAGATAATTTAATTCAAAGTTATATACAAGCAAATAAATATAGCTTACAAAGTAAAAATGGTGAACAGTTTTTTAAAGCAGGAGATGCTATGTTAGGATATACATATTTTAATTATGATATATCCGGTCAAACTCTTACTATTTATGCTTGGCTTAAAGGTCTTTTGGGGCCAGTAGCAATAGAAAAAAATAGTCTTAATATGTTAGCTATGAGCTATAGAAATTCTTTGAATACTCTATTTCAAGGAATAGCTAAATTAAATAGTAGTGAAGAAATTAGTAATAAGGAATCTTTAAATGATCATAACTATGTTAATGCTTCTGCAATGGCAAATCAAAACAATAATCAAACAACTTCTTATGCCTCAACAGTACAAGCTGTAAAAAATAACACACAACAACCAATACAAAATGCTCCAGATGAATTAGCTAAAACCTTCCAAGAAGAAACAATGAAAAAGCAAGAAAAAATGTGTGAAATTGGCTTTTGGCTTTCTATAGGAGGAGTTGTTTGTGCATTAGGAGGAGTAACATATGGAATTTTAGTTTATATTATGGATTTCTACTTTGCTTCCCAAGGTCTAAAAACTCGTAAGAGAGGAAAAGCAATAGCAACAATAGTATTATCAATAATTTCAATATTGATAACTATTCTTCAATTAATTATAGTTTCACTTTTATAGACTTAAAAATTTTATGCATACAAATTTAAACTTAATAAATAATCCTCCTAAAGATAAACTCTTTATAAGTTTATCTTTAGGAGGATTTTATATATTTAATTTATTGTTTTATTTTTTATTCATTACGATAAAAAGAATTTACCTTTGCAGTGTTCTTTGCGTATGCCTCAAACTCTACTATATGATCAGATGTAGCACCATTTTGATTTCCATTTACATATATACGTATATATCTAGCTTTAACTGGATTGCTTAATTTAATATCTTTACCAGCTGCAGTTTCTACATATAATGTATCACTTCCTACTCCAAGGTTGTGTACAGTTCCAGTTGTATCTGAATTGTATACTATATTTTTAGTAGCAAAATTTACATCATTGCTAAGTGCAATTACTGTTGGTCCATAAGTTCTTCCATCAACATAACGAATCATATTTAATTTATCTATTTCATATTCTGCCCCTAAATCAATTTGAACATATCTTGAATGACGTGCTCTATCAGCTGTATCAGTAAGCTCCATATAATTTGATGTATAACTCTTATTTCCATCATTTAAATAACTGAAAGGTCTATCAGTTTTTTCTGCAACTACTTGTGATTTTGTTACATCATATGCACTTACTGCAACATTAGAATTATTACTTCTTGCTACTATGTTTTCATAGCTAGGAGCTAAGTCTTTTACTTCATCAAATGCTAGTGCCTTATCTAAAACAGTTACATAATTTGCATAACCAGTTAATCCTTCTCCAAATATAACATTATTCTTAGATATAACTGGATTTGCTTTTGTTTTATCATATTTTGAAGCAACAAGTTTTCCATCAATATAAAGCTTAAGCATTCCATTAACTTCTTTTACTGCTGCAAATTGATGTTCCTTATTATCTGCAATTAATCCCTTTACACTTTCATTTACTTCACCATTAACAATTGTTTTCTCAGTATATTTAGAATTTACAGTTACTCCATTTAATGAGAAGTTTAAGTAACCTTCATTATCTATAGATACTACATAACTTCCTTCTTGACGTACTATTTGTGCATTTTTAGAATCTGTCTTAATTATTCCTGCAATAGAGAATCCTTCTTTTCCATCAATAGAATAATTTCTTCCCTTATTAATAGCAGTACCATCTAGATTCTTATTAACAATGCTTGTAACAAAACCATTTTTATAATAATCATCTATAGCTTCTGTATTTGTTACATTACCAGCAATATCTTTTATTCCATTTACTATAACTTTAAAGTTACTTGTATCTGGAATTTCATTTGCTAATGTAACCTTAACTGTTCTTAAATCTTCTTTAAGAAGCATACTTTCAACTGAATTACCTTCTACAGAAATAGTATTGTTTTCAGGAGTACGAATTGTTTCATTAAATTCAACTTCTAATACTTTCCCAGTTGCATGTACTGAATCTATAGTAGCACTTTGTGTATCTTTTGCTCCATATTGCATAATTAATGTTTCTTTTGGTTGTAATGTGTAAGTAACTTGTTTTCCATATTTCATAATATCATTATTTTGATATTTGTTTATATCTCCAATAACTACTTTCCCATATAAGTTATCTGTTCCTTCATTAACACCAATTAACCTATCATAAGTTATAGTAATTGTTTTTTCTACATCTGATGGATTTCTTAAAGAAACAATACCTTCATTATTATTCCAGCATGAATATCCATAAATATCTCCATTGTTTGGCTTTCCACCAATCATTTTTGATTTTTGTAATATATCAAAATTATCTTCAATCCAATTTGCAGCTTCTGCATTAATATCCCATTTATTATCATTAAACATATTATAACTATAGTAATATTCCCAGAATGCTGTTCCTCTAGTTCCTAACATATACAGATATTCTCTTAATTCACTATCTGTAAAGCTAATTGCACTTCTATTTTTTCCTTCATGTGTTCTATTTCCATAAACAGGATCATGATTATAGAAATATTTAAATGGTAATTGCCATTGACGTTCTTTTACAAATTCATAATAAGAATTATCTCTGTAAGTAAGCATTTGTTGCTCATCCGTAGAATTATATTTCTTTGTAAAATCTACGTCAGCTGTATTTTGCATCCAAACACTATTTACCCATTGTAGATACCATGGACTAGGATTTACATAAGAAGTCATGTTAATCCATAAGTCTTTTCCGCCTCTTTGCTGACGCATTTTTTCATACATATCTGTCCAACGTTCATAAGTTTCTGTAATTGTATATTCTGGCTTTCCTGTTACATAGTACTCGGATGCTTGTATGGATGGATTTAATAACATTCCATCAAGCTTCCAATAGTTAATATTAAATTTATCTTGATAATTTAAAAATACATCATTTAATAATTTATTTACATATCTGGCATCTGAAATATTAATATCATTTCCTGATTGAGCATTTACAGAACCTAAATTATTATTAGCTATCCAATTGGCAATAGTTGTTTGAGTTCCATATCCTCCACGAGGTCCAAGCCATAAACCAAAATTAGAGCCTAATTGTTCTACTTGTAAACTAGAATCATATAATTGATTTGGGAATTTATTGTTAAAACCCCAGAAAGAGCTATAATTTACCCATCCATCATCTACTACATAAGAATCTAAAGGATTAACTCCATGTTGAGTAAAACCTTTTTCTACTTCATAGAAGCTTTGCTTAATATTTTGTGCTGAAATATCCTTCATATGATCAAACCATGAATTATATTGTTGACGGAACTTTGTTTCTACTGCAATAGTTTCAATGTATTCGTAAAAATCACTTTGTACAACATTATACTCTTTACTTCTTGCAGCTCCTAGGATTGCTGGCCAAGTTGTCATTTTTCCTGCTACATTGTTATCATTATATTCAAATTTTGTATCTTTTTCTAAAGACTTACCATAATGATAACGAATAAATCCATTGTTGTTTCTAATTTTATTTTCAGTTTGTGGAAATTCACATCCAAAATACATAGCACTTAAATAAAAAGGTTGTCCAAGCTCAAGGTAATCTCCCTTCATGCCTGCCATCCATGCATTATTGCTTTGCTCTGGAATTGTCCAATATTCATTAGCTTTTAAATCTGTACTATTTATATTCATATTTTCTAAATCAATATAATCAATTTTAGCTTTATCTGCCTTTCCTTCTGGCACAGAAATCTCTAAATGCTTACGCATAAAAGATTCTCCATGATACATTGTAATAACTTCGTTAATTGTATATTCTACTCCACGAACAGTTACTGGCTTAAATTGAAAAGTTAGAGTTTTTCCGTTTTCTATATCTTTTTCTATAGGTTCTCCCTTTAGATATAAAGCATTACTAGTTATTTTAGTGAATGTTGTTCCTAAATTAACAGTTTTATCTTCATAGAAGTCAAACTCAGAACAACATGCTACATTTTTATTTACATTAATATCACTAGGATCATATCCTTCAGTAAATTCTATTCTTATAAATTGTGTTGTAACTCCGTCTCCATCTAGGTTTATATAGTTTTCTTTAATATCTTGAAATGTTCCAGTGTTAGCAGGTGTGGTAGCCCTTCTTAAGTTTTCCATAGTATCAGCTGCATATATTTTGAAAGATTTAACATGTCCACTTACAGTAGGATTACCATTAGCATCTACTCTTTGTTGATATCTTATAGACTTAATATTTTTTACTTCTTTTAAATCAACATAAATATTATGTGGATATTTAAGTTCATTTTCCGAAGCATTAACATATTTTGAGTGATAGTATGTATTATTATTACCATCAAACATTTTAGCAGCACTTCCATTAGTACCTTCATTTGTTGCAACACTATCAGATTCAATAGCCCATCCATTATTAACTAATTTTTGTGTTGGTCGAATATAACTTTCTCCTGTATTTCCATTGTCTAAAGTATTAATAACAAATTCTTCACTACCTGTATTAGGTGTAAATACAGTATCACTTCCATTTGTACGATAGTTTGTAATATTTTCAGTTTTTAATTTACCGTCTGCAACACTAAATGACCTTTTAATTAAATCATTACCAAAAGTATATATGTTTCCATTCCTTGATAATGAAACTTCATTTGATGGCTGTACTACTAAATTTTCAGCAGCTTGTACCTTAGTGGCATTTAAAGGAAAACCTACAGTTAACCCAATGCAAATAGATAGCAGTGTAGCTAAACCTTTATAAATCCCCTTTTTTTCATATTATCTCATCCCCTTTATTATATTTAAATTAATAAGCAATTAACTTATATAATTTATTTTTTAATATTACATATACTTTATTTGATAATAAAAGCCCTATTGAATTTTGCACCTAATTATTAATATTAGAAATTAAGTAAACAATTACATTTTTTTTAATGATTATATATCATATAAAATATTTTGTATTTGTATAAATTAGTATGTATTTTACACCTTTTTATTAACTTTAATATAAACTTTATAATAACTATATTTATGATTAAAAATGATTTATTATTTACCAAACTATTTTCTACTCTTTAGTAAATGATTATAATAAAAATATAAGATATTATCTTATGATATATAAACTATATACAGAAAGTGAGGTAAATCTATGGTATCTTCAAAAAATAAAGGAAAATGCTATTTATGTAAAAAAGAGTTTACTAAATCAGGCATGGTTAAGCATTTATTAAGCTGTAATAATCTTGGTAATGGAAAAACAAAATACTTTTTACTTAAAGTAGAAGATATTTATGATAAAAATTATTGGCTTTATTTGCAAGTAAAAGCTACCACAACTTTAGATGCATTAGATGATTTTTTAAGAAATATTTGGCTTGAATGTTGTGGCCACCTAAGTTCTTTTAAAATTGATAATACTATTTACGATAAAGTTCTTAGTGATGAGGATATATGCATTTTTAATGATTTTGATGTTAATGAAGAAATGAGTAGTTTTAAACTTATTGATGTTATAGAAAAAGGCTCCACTTTTACTCATGAATATGATTTTGGAAGTACTACTACATTAAAAATCAAAGTTGTAGACAAATATACTGGAATTAATTCATTGGAAGATATCTCTTTACTAGCTAGAAATAATAAAAAAGAATTTATTTGTGAAAAATGTGAAAAAGATGCTACATATTTTCTAACTGACTACGAATATTCAGATTATCAACTATTATGCGATGATTGTATAAAAAATTTATCTGATGATGAAGTTGAAGAGACTTTATTTATAAAAATAACTAATTCTCCACGTATGGGTATCTGTGGTTATACAGGAGAAAATGATGTTTACGAGTTAGAATAATATTTTACTTGATAAAATTAATGTCTATTTCATTAATTTTATCAAGTACTTTAGCCTTAAGTTTTATCTTCTTGCACCACGTTTTTTATAATCTTTATCTATTTTATCTTTCCAATTTTTATTTATAGCCTTATTAGCTCTTATAGAACTTACAGTTTCACTTATTACTTGATAATTAAGCTTAGTTCCTTCACTATCACAGTTGTAATTAGTTGCTCTATCCTCTGATATTCCTATGCTTTCTGCTGCTTTAACAGCATCAATATTTGCTCCTAGAAAAATAAACTCCCATCCAAATTCTTTTTTCTTATCTTCTATCATCCTCTTTATTTTTTCATAATTATATCTTGTACTTGAATTTTCCATGCCATCTGTAGTTATTACAAATAAAACTTTACTTGGTCTTTCAGCTTCTAAAGTATGTTTATGAGCATTTTCTATCTTTTCTATAGTTCTTCCTACAGCATCTAATAATGCAGTTGTACCTCTAACATAATACTCTTTTTCTGTTATAGGAGATATTCCTTTAATATTAATTCTATCATGCAATAACTCATACTTATTATCAAATAATACAGTTGTTATAATAGCTTCTCCTTCTTCTTTCTTTTGTTTTTCAAGCATTGAATTAAAGCCACCTATAGTGTCCTTTTCAAGCCCACTCATTGATCCACTTCTGTCTAAAATAAATACTAATTCACTTAATTTGTTTTTCATAATAACTTCCCCCAATCACCTTTTTATGATTTAAGGATAACATCTTTAAAAACATATTTGGTCGCCCCAAAAGCGACACGTTTAAAATGATATAAACATTGCATTCCTTGTGACCTCGCAAGCTCCAAGTCATCGTCATATAATATTTATCGCAACAACAAACTAAGGTAATAACTCCTATTATTTAACTAGTTCTATTTTAAGATTCAAAACTTAAAAATCATATCAAATTAAAAATTAAAGTACACATAAAAGAATTTAAAAATAATGTTATACTATTATTAAGAAATATTATTTAATATAGTATGTATTTTGTTAGGAGATGTAAAATGAATAGAAAGTTATTTTGGAAATTAGGATTATTGTTATTATCTCTATTATTTGTTTCATGTGGAAATGATAGTAATTCAGCAGGGGAAGATAATTCTTCTAAAACAAGTACAAGTCAAGCTGTTAGCAGCACTGAAAGTTCTCAAGAAGAAAGTATCAAAACCACATCTCCCTCTGTTGAAACTACAGTAGAAAGCAAACTAGAAGATGAGGATGTAAAATCAGATACACAAGATACACCTGAAGAAAATACACAACAAAATGCTAATGAAGAGGTAAAACAAGGCTTAACTGAAGAAGAATACTATATAATAATTAAAGAAGCTAAAAAGCGTCAACAGGATTATATTGATTCTATTGATGATCCTAAAGTTAAACAATCAGTGCAAACCTCATATGCTGCTGCTGTTGCAGAATCATCATTCTTATATATAAAATATCCAGAAGATACTGATACTATAGATGCAGCTCTAAAGAGAGTTCTTAATGGTGAATAATCTCAATATAGCAAAAATTAAAGGCGAGTCTACTTCCACTTGCTCCGTTTCTAGGTTCAAAAATGACTAAAAAAGTTAAAAGCTAAGGTGAATTAAATTTAATTGATAGTGTAAAGTTTCGTATGAAAAAATAGAGTTAATCAAAGTTAAGGAAT
>ERZ857998.1470-NODE-1470-length-26483-cov-7.220902_pt1 | contig 26483 bp, 35 predicted proteins | sample MGYA00519954_ERZ857998 | MGnify/ENA primary metagenome ERZ857998 (study PRJEB31778, sample SAMEA3449424) | human gut metagenome | biome: human gut; feature: human-associated habitat; material: faeces | place: United Kingdom | collected 2010/2012 ...
GCCGTCACCCGGGCGGCCTCGGCCGCCACGCGCCCCTGCTCGGCCTCGGCGCGCACATCGGCCTCCGCCACCGTGTCGCTGATGGCAGGGAGAAGCTCGTTGTTGATATAGCGCTTGATTGCATTCGGGCCCTCGTCGAACTTGGCTTTCAACTGGGCGGCGGTCAGCCCGCCCACGTCGTTGGGCTCGTCGTCCAGCTTCTGGATGACGTCCAGATCGTCATCCAGATCAGGGATGACCAGCGACTGCACAATATTGAGGTCCGCGCTCAGTGGTGTGATAGACATGGTTCCCTCCTATTTGACGTTCCCGGTGTAACGGATCTGCACGTCCACGCTGAGGATGGTGGCCGTGGCCGATGCGGAATTGGAATACAGGATCAGCTTGTAGAATGTGGCTTTTTTCACCTTCAGCTTGGCCCGGACTACCTGCGGCTTTCGGTTGGTGCCAAAGCTCCAGTGTGCAAAGCTGGCGTGGGTAAAGTTGGAAAGCCCAGAGGCGATGACCTTGACCGGGTAGTCCGACTTGATGTTGGACTCTGCCGTCATGTACAGCACCGCCTGGGTCTCCGGCTTGATGCCCACCCATACGACGGAGCTGTATTTGCGCATCCACTCCCGGTCAAAGGCCATAGAGCCAGATTCCCACCGGGCGTCGATGGGAGAAAGGTTGTCGTTCCGGTAAGTCCGCGAGAACTCCATCAGCCTCCCGTCCGGCGTCCCGAAGTACAGTGTGCCGTTGACCTTTTCCATGCAGGCCATGGGCACGTTGGTGTAGTAATACCAGGTGTCGTTGGCGTAGTTATGCACCAGGGCCTCGTCCCCGCACGCCACGTAATACTCCTGCTCTTCCTCGTCGTCAAAGGCCACGGCGTGCTCCATTGTGAACGCCTTCAGCGTGGCGGTCACCGGGTCGCTCAGGCGCTTTGCGTTGCGCTCGTCCCGGGTGGAGCCCACCGTCAGGGCCCATTCATAGCAGGCCGAGCCGAACAGGGTCCGGGGATTGTTCTTCACCAGCCGGGCCTGACCGGGGGCCGCGCAGCCGATCTCCCGGTTGAGCGGGGAGGCGTAGAAGGCCGCCGCTACCGAGTCATCCGCCAGAGTCAGCGTGTTGTACTGCACCGAGTGGGCCGAGTCGGCCTTAAAGACCAGCAGCCGGTCATAGTGCCGGATCATGGCCGTGATGGGCGTGTTGGCCGAGTCGATGGCGATGACGTTCAGGTCCGGGAAATACTCGGCGGAAGGCTGTCCTACGTTGTCCAGGCCGCTGTATACGGTCTCGTTGGTCCCATCGCCATAGAGAAAGACCCGGCTGTCCGACGCGCCGTTGTAGAGCTCGGCAAACCGCATTCCGGCCACCTTCGCCCGGTCCCCGTATCCCTTCCTCCAGGTGACGGTGATGGTATTCACGCCCTTTGGGGGAGGCGATGCAAAGACGATTTTACCGGAGTCTAAATGGTTTATGCGGCTGATATCGGTGCCCTCTATGGAGAGAATCTCGTCGATATCCTTCTCCACCAGGTAAAACTCTGTGGAGGTCCCGTCCGGGGAAAAGATCTGCTTCCGCTTACCGTTGAGCTTGTTCACGCCCTCCAGCAGCGTCCCGCCGCCCATGGGCTGGGAGGCCGTTGCCACCGTGGGGATATAGCCCTCCACCACCTGGACCTGTCCGACGCCGCTCCAGCAGTAATACTCCGTGCCGGTGAGCAGATAGACCTTTTTGGAAAAGCCGAAGAAGGAGGTCTGCGCGTCTGTGATCGCGCCCAAGTCCACCTTTGTCCAGGCCCCCGGAGCCACGTCCCACAAATGCCCGTTGCAGGCGCACAGCAGGTGCCGCACCCCGGCCACATAGCCGTACCACATCCCACGCACCGGGTGTTCGGTCCCATTCTCGCCGGCCTCGGCCAGCGCGCAGACCGGAGCGTAGCCGGGCCGAAGCTGCAAGTGCTGCTCCCGTGTGACCCGGAAGTTGCGCATCCGGGCGGCCTCGCCGGTTTTCAGTCCGGTGTCTCCGTCCGGGGATTCGTTGAGCCCCAGCCACTTGTTTAGGCGGAAGATGCTCTTTTCCGTTCCGCTTCCGATCCGGGCCACGCTACCACCTCCCGAACTGCCCGTACTCGCCGTACTCGATCCCGCCGTATGGGCTTGTGATGTCCTCCCAGGCGGCGGGCGTGTTTCGGAGCTGGGCGAGCTTCTCCTCATACCGCTGGTTGAAATAGGACGCCTTGTCGTCGTCCTCCCCCAGCAGCAGGTGGGCCGCCAGCCCGTAGGGCAGTACACCCTGGCAGATCCCGTCATCCAGGGGCAGCGCTGCGGTAAAGCTGGTGATCTCCGGGCAGATGGGCCGTTTTCCCGGCTCGGCTACCGTGTAGGTGTCGGATGCGGGCCAGCACTCTACGCGCAGCACGTTGAGGATGGCCAGGGTCCGGTTTTTGTACTCCTTGGTGTCCGCCGTGTCGGCGCTTCCGCTGGACTCGTTGATCTCGTCCATGAGATGCATGGACAATTCAAATACCTGCTGGGCGGTTGTGGCCATTTCGTCGCCTCCTGAAAGAAAATGTGGGGGCAGGGCAGTGCGCCCCGCCCCCGTCTGGTCATACGGTGAACTCCGCCACGCCCGAATTGAGCGCTCCGGTCTTCGTGGCGTAGGCTTTGATGACCGTGCCGCTGGCAAGGCCGCTCAGAGCCTCGGAATAAGTCTGCGCCGTGCTGGAGGTCTTGGGGTCCGTGCCGTCGGTGGTGTACTTGATGGCAGTGGCCCCACTGGACGTAATGGTCCAGGTGGAGGAGCTCTTGGCGATGGTGGGGGTGGCCTGCACATTGGCGGTGGCCACGTCCACATACAGGCCGTTGACCTTGGTGCCGATGACGAAGGCGTCGTGCATGAACCGACATTCGGCCACGTCGCCATCGATGCCCATGGGGTTCTTGTGGACCCGCAGGGTCTTGAGCTTCATGGGGTCCACGGTGGCGTTCTTGTATTTGATGAAGAAGTTGACGCCGGCGGGGAAATACACGTCGGGCACCCGGACAATTTTCATCCCGTCCAGCTCGCCGACCACGCCGTTGCCCACGCTCTTGGCCCCCAGCTTGTCGATGCCTACGATCTCGGTGGCCAACTTTACCTTGATGTAGACGCTCTCGCGGATGAAGAGGGTCCGGTTGGTCAGGGGAACCAATTTGTTGCTCATGGCGGCGGTGCCGTCCATGATCTTCTCCACGATGTTGGCCTTGGTCAGGTCGGCGCCCTCGGCGGTGACCAGGCCCGCGCCGTTCATCCACTTGGAGAAGCGGTACTTGTCGATGAGGGGGGTGGCCTGCTCGTCCCAGTTCATCCGCAGGCGCTTGGTGACCTGCTTGATGTTGAGCTGCTCGGCGTCGTTGCCGGCGTCCACCGAGAAGGTAAAGCCCTTGTCCTGGGTCATGGTCATCTCCTGCACCGTGTCACCCAGCTCGGTCAGGGTGCCGAAGCGGGCGGAGCCGGAGCGCGTGTAGTCCCCCACGGGGACGGAGTCCACGGAATAGATCTTGATGCTCTTGACGCCGGAGAAGTCGTAGCCCTTGCCGGCGTATGCGTCGGTCAGGGACCGGAGGGTGAAGCGCTCCGCCACCTTGTCCGAAAATTTTGTTGCCAGATTAATAGCCATTTTTTACCCTTTCTGACGATTAGTCGTCCTCATACCACCATTTGTCGATCTCGCTTCTGGTGTCTCCCTCCCGCGGGGAGTTGAGCGGGCCGGTGGTGTTCTGCTGATTCTGCCGGTTCTGGCGTTCGGCGGCCAGCTCCGCCTCCAACTGCCGGTTGCGATGCATGGTGTAGGCGGCGGTCAGGCTCTCGCCCTGGGCCACCCGTTCCCACACCTCTTTGGGGATATCCGCTGGCTTGATGCTGGGGTAGGCCCGCAGGAAGTCCAGCATGCCCTGCTTCCGGGCCTCGGATTGCTGCCTGGCCCGTTCCTCTGCGGCCTTCTGGCGCTGCCGTGCGGCCTCCGCCTCAGCCGCCTGAGCCTGCAGGGTCGCCTGCTGCTTTTCCACACGGATCTGTGCGTCGGCAGTCTGCTCGTTGATCCCCTGGGCGATCAGCTCCTGCTTGCGCACCAGGTCAATGTACTGCTCTACGCTCAGGCCGTTGCGCTGGGCGTAGCTGCGGACCAGAGTCAGCGCCGGGTCGGCCTCCTGCCGGTACTGCCGGAGTTGGTCTCGCTCCTGGCGCACCGTGTCGTAGTCCCAGCCCTTTTGGGCCATGGACACGAGCTCCTCTCGGGTGACCTGCCGCGTCTCGTCCCGGTTTTTCAGGGTGAACAGCTCGGGCGGGTCTGCCTCTGCCGGTTTCTCCTTCTGCCCTTCCGGGGCTGCGGGTGCCTCCTGAGCGGGTGGAGCCGCTTCCGGCTGCGGGTCTGCCTCCGGCTTTTGCTCCATCCGCCCATCGTCTGCCTCCGCGGTGCCGGGGCCGTCGTCCTCCGCCCAAGCGGCGTCGATGTCGGCCTCGTTTACGGTGATGTTTTCGTTTTCGTTCATATCGTGCTCCTCCTCCGCCTATGGTCGGGCGGATTTTTATACTACGGGGCTGGTCTGCCCCTCGTATCCGGTCATTGCGGGCTCAGTTGCGCCCAAGGCGGCGGCCTCCCGCTCCTTCAAGGTCTCGATCAATTGCTGCTGGTCGGAAATATAGCCGTTTGGCACCCGCTCCAGGTAGTCAATCACGGAGATCTTGCCCTGCGTCAGCAGGTTGTCCAACGTGTTGATCTGGGCTATCTCGCTCCAGTAGGCCGAGCCGCCCACATCCAGCTTGATGGACAGCGGCATCTGCTCCAGCACGGAGAAGTCAAAGGGCGCTGGGGCGTCCATCCCGTCCAGCCGCACATAGCGCACCCCGTAATAGACCCGCATCAGGTCCATCCAGATGTTGCCCATGTCCTCCACGCTCTGGAACAGGTCCTGCCGGACGATTTCCAGGGGAACCGAGGAGGACTTTTGCAGGGCAATGATGGCCGAGGTGTTGTCCGGCTTGACGTTGCCCAGGGCGGCGTCGGTGGCGCCCATGAACTCCTTGGTGAGGGAGATGGCCAGCTCGATGAACTGGGACACCTGGGGCGAGATGACGGCGGGATCGATGGTTTTCACCAGGTCACCGATGCTTCCGTTGCCCAGGTTGACGCCGATGGCCCGTCCCACACCACTGTCCCACTTTGGGATGCGGACCTTGTCGTAGACGATCTTGGGGTAGGCCGTAGTCATCAGGCTGATCATGGTCATGGCGAACATCTTGTTGATAAAAATCTGGTTGGGGATGAGCCCCGTAACGGCGGCCTGCCCATGGTAGCAGTTGGGCACATAGTCCCAGTTGAGCCATCCGAGGGGATAAAGCCTCTGTCCGGTGTCCCAGGCCGGACGGACCACCGCGTCCTTGACGGTCTTGACGCACCGCAGCGTCCCGCCCTCCTTCCACAGCCGCAGCAGGGTGGTCGCCTTGCCGTCGGTCATGGCGTCGAAGCGGTCGTTGGTCTCGTCGCTGTCCGGCCGTACCGCGTCGGGGTCCTGCCCGTACCGCTCCGCCTCCCGGCGCACGTCCTCCAGCATCTCCCGCCGGGCCACGAGGATATAGGGCTGGCTCTGCACCGCCCGGGTGTTGGGGTTGCCGAATACCACGCGGGTGTTTTCCAGCAGCTCCACCCGGATGGTCCCCCTGGCGCTCTGTCCGGTCTCCGCCTCCGGGTCAAACCAGCAGTAATAGCACCCGTCCCCGTCCACGGCGGCGTTTCGCATGAAATTGCGGATTAGGCTGCCGATCTTGTTGTGCTCAAACAGGGCGTCAAACTGGTCGTTGAGCACGGAGCACACCGCGTCCGTGTCCAGCCCGCCCGCCACGGGGGACAGGGGAGAGGCCGCCATCTTGATGTTGTCCGTGGAGGTGGACGCCACCAGAAACAGGACGATGCGCTTAATGAAGTTGAATACCGGCGTGGGAAGGCCGTTGGACTTGACTCCCTCCCACTGCTTGCCGATGTAGAAATTTTCGTTGTTCCGAACCGTCTCGTAGAGGTCGATCTGGCTTTTGAAATCCACCCCCGCGTTGTACTCCTTCCAGACCTTTTCGGGGGTGGGCGCGTCCCTTTTGCCGCTCATAGGCTCTCCCTCCGTCTGGGCCGCCCGTCAAAGGCCATCAGATTGCTGATGCCCTCCTGGAGCTTCGCGTCCTCCTGGGGCCGGTCTCCGCCGTCCAGAGCGTCCCGCAGGGCCTTGAGCTCGGACCGAAGCTCCTCCTGCCCGCGCTCCACCCGCTCCAGGGCGTCTAAAATCCGCTTGAAAACCATGCCTTTACCCTCCATACGTAAGATACTCCTCGCTGAGCGCTCCGCCCAGCATAGCGTCGTCGTAGTCCATCCGCTCATCGTCGTCCTCCCGCTCCGGTTCCTCTGGCTCGGCCCCCATCGCCCGGAAGGCGCACAAGTAGCGGATGGCGTCGGGGCTGTGCGTGTACTCGTGGGGCTCCTTTGCCACATCGGACGGGTTTTTCTCGTCGTGCTGCACGGCGGCCAGATCCCGGATCAGGCGCTTGCAGTCCTCAAAAATCAGCATACCCGGCCTGCCGTCGGGCCAGAGCTTGAGATATTCCTTCAGGGCTAACCAGCCATGGACCCGCTGGTTGGGGGCCTTGATGAGACTCACGCCGCATCGTATAAATTCCTCTGCCATGGTCCGACCCGAAACCTTTTGGGTGCTCCACAGGTCCGGCGGGGCCAGGGTGTACCGGATCGTTTCTGCGTCCGGCGTCCGTTCCCACATGGCCCCCGCCGCCTGCGATACGATCAGGTCCGGGCTGCAAAGCTCCCGGTAGACCCAGATGCGCCCGTCGTAGTCGATGGCCGCCCAGTAGCAGGCCAGCATATCCAGGCCGTAGTCGATCACCCGGTAGCGGGGCCATGCGTCCGGCAGCGTCCGGGGCGGTATCACGTGGGTCTCCCGCCGGAACTCGGGGAAATACTGCCCGGCGAAGATGTCCCAGCGCCCGTCCCGCCACGCCTCCCGGAGCCCGTCCGGAAGATTGTCCAGATACTCCAGATAGCCCGGATCGCTCCGCACCAAATACGGATTATCCGTGGATTTGGCCTGAATGAACACGTAGTTCTCCGGGCGCTCGGTGGGACGGAACGCGCGGTCCACGAACAACCGCTTGACCCACATGTGCCCCACACCTCCGGGGTTACAGGTCAGGTACATGCGCTTGGGAAAGTCGTTCACGCCCCGGATGCAGGGCGTCAGAGTGGAAAATTGGTACTCGGAGAAGTGCGTCGCCTCGTCGATGAAGATCACGTCGTATTCCTGCCCCTGATACTGGTCCACGTCGTGCTCGCTGGCGCAGTAGCCAAACACGATGCGGGACCCGTTTGGGAAGGTGAACGCCTTGTCCGTCTCCCGGTAGCACGCAATGCCGTTCAGGTTCTTTTTCATGGGGAGGATGTGGTTCTCCCGCAGCTCCGGAAAGGTGCGCCGCAGGATTAGAATGCGTATGCCGGCATACTTCAGGGCCATTAGCATGGACTTGGTGCGCACGGCCCAGCTCTTTCCGCCTCCCCGTGCGCCTCCGTAGGCCACGAACCGCGCCCGGGCCTGAAAGAACTCCATTTGCTTGGGACTGGGCTTGGATATCGTCAGCGTCATTTTGCCATCTCCTCCAGCCCCGCCCCCAGCTCCAGCCGCAGCGTGGTCTCTCCGGTCTGCTCCACCTTGTCGGTAAACATGCCCAGATGCCGGCCCAGCAGCTCCAGGGCCTTGAGCTTATCGCAGGTGGTGACCTTGATGCCAAACTTGGTCTCCTCCACGCCAACCAGGGCGGCCCGCTGCTCGGCGTCCAGATCGTCGGTGTCGGTCAGCACTACGCGGACGCCCCCGACCACTTTGGCGATCCCGCCCCGGTCAGCGTGCGCGATCTTGTAGAGCTCCTGGACCACCCAGTCCTGCGTGACTCCGGTGCGCTCCTCCCGGTCCGCCATGGCTTTCCGGATCGCTTCCGCAACGTTATTTTTCGTTATGAGCTGCCGGCCGATGTTTGGATCTTTGTACCCAGCCCTACCAGCGGCCTGTGTGGCGTTGAGGTCCACCAGGTACTCCGCCACAAACCGTTTTTGCTTCGGCGTCAGCTTGGCCATCCTCAACGCCTCCTCTCTGCATAAAAATACCGTGCAGGGATCCAATCCTACACGGTAATTATCGCATGGCTTTTAAACCTGATTCCCACTATAGTGGGAGTCTTACAAATAATTTTGGCGCCCAATTAAGTAATCCACGGGAACCTCGAAGTAATCCGCCAGTGCAACTATTGGCGCCAACGTTGGCTCCTTCTCCCCGCGTTCATACTGGCCGATGATATTTTTACTCAACCCGCACAGTTCCCCAAGGGCCTTCCGGCTCATCCTTCGCCGCTCCCGCAGCTTCTGGAGCCGCTGTGGAAATTCCTGTTTCATGCTCTTCTCGCTTTCCTCAAATAGAATACCGTTTCAATCGGGCCTTGACCGCCTCCATCATGGCCTCCTGGCCGTTGGCCTTGACCTCCGCAGATCGGCGGGCGTCCTCATCCACCGTACCCTCGGCGATCAGCCATATCACGCTTGTGGTCTCTCGCTGGCCCTGCCTGTAAAGCCGGTCAATAAACTGCTCTATCAGCTCTTGGTCATAGGTGGGGCTAAACCATACGATGATGTGTCCCCCGTCCTGGAGGTTGAGGCCGTGCCCAGCTCCGGCCGGATGGGCCAGCAGCACGGGAATTTCTCCCCGGTTCCACGCCGCTATCGTCTCGCTGTCTTTCAGCTGCACCGCCTGGGGGAAGCGGGCCAGAATACGGTCCCGCTCATGTCGAAAGTTGTAGGCCACAAATACCGGCTCCCCGTTGGCTTCCTCCAGAATGTCCCCCAGTGCGTCCAGCTTGGCGGTGTGCAGCTCGTGGGCCACGTGGTCGTCATCGTACACGGCGCCGCCGGCGATCTGCAGCAGCTTCCCGTTGACGGCGGCCGCGCTGCCGGCGTCGATGACCTCCCCGGCCAGCTCCAGGATGGTCTCCCGCTCCATGCGGTCATACAGTTCCCGCGCCTCCGGGAACAGCGGCACCGGCCTGGTGGTCTCCACCAGCTCCGGCAGCTTCAAATAGTCACGAGCCTGCATACTTACACAGATGTCAGAGATTTTGCTATACACCTCATCCTCCGCCCCCGGCCTGGGGGTCCACTCATAGACCACGTAGCCGTTGCGGCGGCCGGGCGTGAAATATCGGTTTTTGTACTCGGTCATGGCCTTGCCCAGTCGCTCCCCCCGGTCCAGTAGGTAGACCTGCGCCCAGAGGTCCAGCAGGCTACGGGGCCGGGGTGTGCCGGTCAGCTCCCAGATGTATTTTATCAGCGGCCGCACCTTTCGCAGCGCCTTGAAGCGCTGGGCGCTGGGGTTGCGGAAACTGCTGCTTTCGTCCACAATCACCAGGTCAAAGGGCCAGCCCAGGCCGTAGTGCTTCACCAGCCACGGCACATTTTCCCGGTTGATACAGTACACGTCCGCCTCCACGGCCAGGGCCGCCAGGCGCTCCCTGGCGCTACCCAACACCCGGCTGACACGGAGGTGCTGCAGGTGGTCCCACTTGGCGCTCTCGCGGGTCCAGGTATCCTCCGCCACCCGCAGGGGGGCAATCACCAGGACCTTGGACACGGCGAAGTAGTCATACAGCAGCCGCTCCGCCGCCGTCAGGGCCGTCACTGTCTTGCCCATGCCCGGCTTTAGAAAGAGACCGGCGGCCGGCCGCTCCAGCAGGTAGTCAATGCAGTATGTTTGATATTCGTGGGGGTCAAACTTCACGCCCCGGCCACCTCCCTCATCATGTCATCAACGGCAGTTTTGCTATCCGGCACAAAGACTATGAAGCCCAGCGTCCGGAGCCGGTCATGGACGTACCGCTGGCGGGGCCGGGGCTTCTCGCCCAGGTTCTTGGTCTCCGCGAAGTACACCCGCGCCCCCGGCATGAGAATGAGCCGGTCCGGCACGCCGGTCCAGCCGGGGCACACCAATTTCAGGGCCAAGCCGCCGGCCGCCTTCACTCTCTTGCGCAGGTACGCCTCAACTGTCTTTTCCATGTTCGCCTCCAAATTCCCAAACGCTTGGGATTTTAGCCTCCGGTCTTTTCCAGCGGGGTTGCCAGCGCTCTGATAGCACAGCACTCTTTTTCTGGGACCCATAAGGCGCAGCCTAATTTTTTACAAGGGGTCTGCGCATGGCCTTCATTTTGCAAGCTCATAAAAGGGCAAAGTACAGGTTTATATTCAGACATTCTAAAAACTCCTTTTTATCGTGCTTGTTGCCGTGTTGCCGATGTTGACTTCTCTCGCGCGTAATATGCGTATAGGCGTTTCGCGTGCCATATGTGCGCCTAATCTATACTTTTTTATGTTTTTATAAAGTATCGGCAACATCGGCAACAAGCGTATTCAAAGCCTTGCGGTTAAAGCCTTTTTTCTGTTGCCGTTATCGGCAACACGACGGCAACACGGCAACATTACGGCGTTGCCGTCTCGTCACCATCGGCAACACGGATAAAGCCTCTTTGAACGTTGTAGGGCCCGAAACGGGTTTTCTCTGTGAGCTCTTTCCATCCTGGCAGTTGGCGCATGATTGTCCGCAGTTCGTTGGTATCCTGGCGCTTCATAAGGGCGTTGTCTTTTCTAAAGCACTCCCACCATATTTCTGAAATACACACCTTTTTCCGGCGCAGGGTTCCCGCTTCCCGGATTTCTGGGCTCTCCTCAAACCATGCCCGCCGCTCCCACTTGTCCTTTTGCTCCCAGTTTGCAGGTAAAAACGTATCCAAATAAGTCAAGATGTCCCCCGCCCTGGGGTCATCCTCGGTAAACTGCTCTTGCTGTTCACGGGCAAAGGCGGCCAAGTCATCCGGCAGGGTCAGGGGTTCCCCCTCGCGGTATCGGACAACGGCTTCCGCCCAAAGCTGATCTATGACCGGCTGGGTGAGGTCATCCCAGACCGTGAGCGCCGGGGCCGTCTCCTGCAGCCGCACGGGCCAGAAACGGCGGTTGCCGGTATCGTCCCGCAGGAAGGCGGTGGAGTTGGTGGTGCCGAAGAACACGCATTGACGGGGGTGTTCCTCCACCCGGCGGCCGTAGGCGGCCCGGTAACTATCCACCTGCTTGGAAATGAAGTTCTTGATGGTCTCAATCTCGGTTTTCTTCATGGCGGCCAGTTCGCCCAGCTCCACCAGCCAAAAGCCCTGGATACCCTCGTAGGCCTCTTTGGTGCCGATACCGGCCAGGCTGTCCGTATACCAGCCGTTGGACATTTTGGCGATCAGCGTGGACTTGCCCCGCCCCTGGGGGCCGGACAGGACCAGGATATAGTCAAACTTGCAGCCGGGCCGCATGACACGGGCCACGGCCGCCGTGAAGGCCTTGCGGGTCACAGCGCGGGTGTAGGGGGTGTCCTCGGCGCCCAGGTAGTCCCGCAGCAGGGTGTCCAGGCGTTCCTCTCCGTCCCATTCCAGGCCCTCCAGATAGTCCTTGATGGGGTGTATGGTGTTGGCGTGTGCAACGCCGTTCAAAGCGTCCATAATGCGCTCCTTTCCAGTGATCGTGTATCCCAATTCGAGATAGCGGCGCAGCTCGCTATCATCGTTGTCGGTCCAGGTGTCCCCATTGACGGGGTCTTCCACGCTCCGCCAGGGCAGGGCCTTCACTGCCACCAGGCGGTCCTTGAAGCCGTTGAAGGCCAGGGCGCCCATAAGGGCGGGGTCATGGGTCAGGATGATATACACGTTGTTGATGGTGGGTTCCGGGTTGCCCCGCTTGTCTACGGTCAGCCCGGCCGCAATCATCTGCTCCATCCAGTCCCCGGCGTCCTCCGGCATGGAGAAGTCAGCGCGGGCCTTCTCCAGCCGCTCACTGGTCACCAGGACCTTGACGGTGTCATCCTCGCGGGCCAGTTCGGTCATGGCCGTGTAGCTGGGCAGCTTATTCACCGGGGTGTCTGCGCCGGCGTCATCGTCCCGGTCGCCGTACAGGTGCAGGCGGACCAGGTCGAAGGCGTTGCACAGGCGGCCGCTGGCGGGGTCGGTGGCGTGATTTGAATAGGCAAACAGTGCGTCATCGTAGACCACCAGGCCGGCGGCGGTGGAGCCGCCAGTGTAGGTGTAGCGGTCGGGCAGGGTGCAGGCCACGTATTTGTCAGGCAGAAACTTCTCTATGGCCGCGTCAATGTCATAGCAGCGGCAGAAGGCCCCCACCATGCCCGGCTTGGTCCGGGGGTCCCCCTGGCGGGCCGCCGTCTTCTGGCGGATACCGGCACACCTGGAGCTCTCCGGCCAGTAGGAAGCGTCCCGCCAGTCCGGGTATTGCTCCAGCAGGGTGTCAGGGTCCAGGAAGGGGCCGTCGGTGTTGTCGAAGACATAGGCGCCGTCGGTGGAGGTGCTGGGCCAGTACATGAGCCGGGTGGGCTGGTAGGTGGTATCGTCAAAGAGGTCTATACCCAGGCTTTCCGCCAGCTTCCGGGCGGCGGCCTGGTATTCGTCCCCGGAGACCGGCCTGGACAGCGGCACGATGAGCCGCAGCCGGGGGGCGTCGGGGGTGTGCTTGTGGGTGGAGCTGATAGCAGCAGCGTTGCCGTAGACCAGGGAAAAGGTGTCCAGCAGGTCCAGGGTGGCAAAGTCCGCGTCCAGGGTGATGAGGCTACGGTGCTCCAGGCTGTCCGCCTTCCGGCGGCCTTGCTTCAACCAGCCGCCGATATAACCGCCTACATCTTTTATGTCATCCTGCTTGGACTTGGGCAGACGCTTATACTCGGCCACGGTTTCCCGCGTCCTGGTGGTCTCGCTGATCTGCTGCAGGAAGCTGGACCAGGTCGTAGTCACGTTCTTCCATTTGGCAGCGGTGCGGGAGCTGCCGGTGGCTATGGTGATGTTTCCGTCATGGGTCGGGTGCAAATTTGGCATGGCGTTCCCTCCAAGGTTCCTTTTCCTGTGTGGCAGTTCAGAAGCGGGTCGCGGGTGTCGCAAAAACAGCAGGGCTTCCCATCAAGTGAACTGGGCGGATAGTGGCTGCAGGTCTCGCAGTTATAGGGCTCCATTTTCTCAGTCCTTCCTGTAAAAGTCACATTCAAAGCCGGCGGCGTCCAGGGGAAGCCCCGGTGCCCAGGGCACGGGGCGCCCCATTATCTCCCGGACCTCCTCCAGGGAGCCGAAGCCCACGGGGGTGTCCAGGATGACCTCATCGTGAACGGTGAACACGATAGGGTAGCCGGCGGCGTCCAGGGCCGCCATAGCGTCCCGCAGGCAGTCCCGCGCCGTGGCCTGGGTGATGTTCTCCACCAGCTTCCCCCCGTAGGTTTTCAGCCGGGTGTAGTGCTTGGCGTTGTCGGTGCCCAGGTAGGTGAGGCCCAGTTTGTCAAACTTGGGTTCCGGCCGCAGCTCCGGCTTGTAGTAGGCCAGCCGGCGCCCGGAGGGCAGGGTGATAAAGAGGAAGTCGCCTTCACAGGCAAAGCGGACGCCGTGGGCCAGGGCCACCTTTTCCCCCTGCACGGCACGGATGGCGGCGTCCTCCACGTCATACCAATAGCGGACAATGTGCGGGTTGGCCTTCCGCCAGTGCTTCACAATCACCGGCAGCTCCTCCTCTGATATGCCGCTCTCCAGGGCGCCCATGTTGATGAGGGCCCCAACGCTGGCTTGATAGCCGCAAGCCAGCGTTGCCACCTTGCCCTTGGGGCGCAGATCGGCGCGGGGGCCGCCCTTCTTGATGTCATCCTTGGGCACATGAAACATCTGGGAGGCGGTGGCCTCATAGATGAGGCCGTCCCCCCGGAATACGTCCAGGACCCACTTTTCACCCGCCAGCCACGCCAGCACGCGGGCCTCAATGGCTGAATAGTCGCAGACAATGAAGCGGCAGCCCTCGGAGGGGATGAAGGCGGTGCGGATGAGCTGGGACAGCACGAAGGGCGGGGAGCCGAAGACCATTTCCAGCAGGTCAAACTCTCCATCACGGACCAGCTGGCGGGCGGCGGCCAGGTCCGGGAGCTTGTTCTGGGGGAGGTTCTGCACCTGTACCAGCCGCCCGGCCCACCGGCCGGTCCGGCCGGCGCCGTAAAACTGGAGAATGTTATGTACGCGGCCGTCCTCACACAGGCCCCGGCGCATGGCCTCATACTTCTTTACGGAGGTTTTGGCAAGCTCCTGGCGAAGCTGGAGCGCCCGCCGGGTGCTGTCATCGGGGGCAGCGGCCAGCAGCTCCGGCACCGCCTTCTTGTCCAGGCTGGTCACCTGTAGGCCCTTGGTCTCCAGCCAGCGGGAGAGCTGGGCGCCGCTGTTGGGGTTCTCCAGGCCGGTGATGGCCTTGGCCTCTGCCAGCAGCCGCCCGGTGTAGGCGGCGTCCAGCTCCAGGGCCTTCTCCACCAGCACCGGGTCCAGGCGCACGCCCCGGTCATTGATACGCTGGTCCAGGGTCCAGGCGTCAAGCTCTGCCTGGGGGCGGGGGTAACGGGCCAGCCGGTGGCGGATGTCGGTTTCCACGTCCACGTCCCGGACGCAATAGCGGCGGAAGGTCTCCCACTTCTCCGGGGCGTCCTGGGGCAGATGCCGGACGCCGTCCTTGGTAGGCTTGCAGAAATAGCGGATAAGCTCCTTGCCCTCGGTCATCTTCTGCTGGTCTAGGCCCAGGGCCGCGCCCACCTGGCCCAGGGTGCCGGGCAGCCCCAGGGTGGCCGCCTGCACCATCGTGCAGCGCCATTGCTCCGGGGGCATGGGGCGGCCGAAGTGGCGGGCCAGGCAGGTGCGTTCAAAGCTGGCGTTATAGGCCGTCTTGACCACGTTGGGGCTGGTCAGCATAACCAGGAAGTCCTCTAGGTCTCCGGGGATGAGGTCAGAAGCCACCGGGGGGAGCAGGGAGGGCTCCCCCTCCCCGCCGGCGGCCAGGTCAATCAACATCGTGGGGCCGTCCCCTACCTGGTAGGCAATCAGCAGGATGGCGAAGTCCGGGGCCTCCGTATAGGGGCGGACGCCGGCCTTGGTCAGGTCCACGCTGGAATAGGTCTCAATATCCACGCCCATGATCATTCCAAAGGCAACCCCCTCACACTGTCAATGACAGTCGCCGCGATCTCCAGCAGAGATAGGCCGGTGACCGGCAATTCCTTCATTCCGCCGCCGTGGTCGTGTTCAAACACCACCCGTACCGCCTCCGTGTGCGTGGGTCCATAGTAGAGATAGGCCACCCTCGTGACCCGGCCGCCGGTAGCTGCCTTCATCATCGCGGACAGGTAAAACTCCACAAAACGCTTTTGATTCATGTGATCCTCCTTTATAGGCGTCCCGCCCCCGCCACTTGGAGCAGCGGGGGCGGTTGGGTTGTCACAGGATATCGTCCAGGTCGCCGGTATAATTGTCGTTGAAGTCGTCCTCCGCACGACTGCCGCCGGCCAGGCGCTCGCCGTCGCCCACCTTCTGGACGTTGTTCAATCCCACGGCCACCCCGTTATTTCCGCTGGCAGAGAAGGGATAAAAGGTAACCGAGAAGCGGCAGTAGCAGCCGCTGTAGACTTCTTCGCGGTCCATAATTGGATTGAGCGCCAGATCCACTACGCCTGGCTTTCGGTTGGCGTTGGCATTTAGGAAATAGCACCCGGAAAAGGCCTCGTCGTCGGGGCGCTCAGCATCTCCATCCCGCAGGGGCAGCTTCAGGTTAACCGGTTTCTTGCCCTTCCACTTGTCCTTGATTCCGGTTTGGGTCGCAGCCTCTACTGCCGCCCTGACCTTCTTCAGCGTGGCCCCGTCATCCTTTCGGATAAGAATGCAGGCGCTGTACTTGGGGTCGCTGCCGTTGATGCTGGCTGCCTCGAAAACATGCTCATAGGACAGGCGGCACTTGCCGGTGATCACCTTACAGGGGTTGTTGTTCTTATCCATGTTAATTTTCCTCCTTAAAATCTTCCGCCGCTTGGGCGGCGGTGTTTATTTCGGGTCGTTTGTCGCTCTCAGGTACCAGCGTGGGGGCGCCCTCCGGCTTCACAAGGTATGCGCCGGCCACCTCGCCAAAGCGCTTTTTGCCCACCAGCTTCTCCATGGCGGTGATCCCCAGCAGCTCCCGGGGCTTGTAGATGTCGGCCACCTTGTAGCCGATCCGGCGCAGCTCCGCCGCTACGGCGTCCTCATCGGCGTATCTGCGATTGCTCCGTCCCTCTACGACCTTATAACCGGGGAAACGGACGCCCTGCGTCAACGCGGCATCCAGGGCGTACTCGCTCACTTTTTTGGCCCAGGCTGTCAGGCCCGGCAGCCGATCCAGCACGTCCGCCACCGCATCCGCGTTCAGTGTGCGGGGCTCTGCGAAATCGTACCGGGCCAGTTCCATCTGGTAGGCCGCCAGAGCCTTACAGACTGGCGCGGCCTTGCACCATCGGCACTGCTTTTCTCCGGGGCAGCACTCCCCTTCTCCCGCCCAGGCAAGGGCGGCCTTCGGCTTTAGCTCCCGCTCCGCCCATTCCAGCAGCTCCATGGCAGTGATGCTCCAGACAGATATACTGTCGAGGCGGGGCTGGTAAATGGTCAGTCGGACCGTCTGGATGTCATAGAACAGGGAGAAGGCCAGATAGCAGCCCAGGCCGTAGATCTTCATCTGCGGGTTATCCTCGGCGCTCACGGGAACACCAGTGCCATACTTCAGGTCAATGACATCTATCAGACCGTCCGCAATAATGGCGCAGTCCGTGGTGCCAAAGCCCTCCGGGATGTACTCGGACACATCCACCCGCTGCTCGATGTAGATACCGGGGTCAGGGCAGCGGCGCTTTGCCTCGGCCATGCGCTCCTCGATGAAGTCGGCATAGCCTTCCATGTGTTCTCCCATATCCCCGGAATACAGCGGGTCCGCCTGGACCTCCGCCAGCTCGGCGGTGATGTCCTCGCCTTCCCACCGTTCCCGCAGCAGAAGCTCACCCAGCCGGTGGGCCAGGGTGCCCTCTTGGGCGTACTCGCTGCCCTTATCCGGCATCCCCTCCTCCATGCGGATGCTGGGCGGGCAGGCCAGCCACTGGGCCGCCTTGGAGGGCCCGACCACCGCATGCGTTTCAGGCATTCGGATCTCCCTTCTCCGCCGTGCCGGCGCCCAGCTTGCCCAGCTCTGCCAGAAAGGCCGCCCGGTCGCCCTCTTTCAAACCCGACATGCCCTTCGCGCCAAACTTGTCCAGGATGGCCTTCACAGCAGGCGTGCCATATGTACGTGACGCCTCGATGCCCGCCGCCCGAACCTCCTCCGGGGTAGGTGGTTCTGTCACCACGGCGTCATTCCACTCCGGCGTTTCGTGAGGGGGGTCCTCCACGTAGGGCTCCGGGGGTAAATCCGCAGACGATTGCGGATTTGGGGTTGTCGATGCTTCGGGGGTTTGCGCGGCTCCCTTCTGCGTCCCACTTGGCGTTTTCTGTTCCAGAATACGTCTGGCCGCAGCAGCCACCGTTTCATCCTTCATGCAGTGGAGCCCAAACGCGGTCAGAGACGACATGGCCTCCAGCGGAGTGGCTCCAGTGATTTTAATCTCGATCATTTTAGGAAAACTCCTTTCTTATGCAGCAAACAATGGCCTTGGAATGGACTCCCGCCCAAAACAGGCGGCTCGGCGCCCCTGGCGTACTGACAAGGAATTTCGGGGCGTGCGGGTCAATCAAAATTTTGTTCCGGGCCGCCGAGCCGCCAGCTCAGGCATAACCCCTCACCTCCCGCATGGGGTGACGACCGCTGTGATCTTACACCCCGGCAAATATAGCCCAAACGGCGCTCCCCTTGGTACAAGGTCAAATAAGCAGGACTCAAGCTCCCGTGCGCTTTGGATTTTTCGCAGGACCCTGCCGGTCCGTGGGTCCAGTATCTTGACCGGCTCCATCTCAACTGGCTCCTGACGGGCACGCAGGCCGGCCTTGTATGCCCGGTTGATCGCCTCCATCCAGCGGATGACCACCCGCCGCTCAGCGGTTGAAAAGCGGTAGCGCTCGGTGTCGGCGGCCAGGTTTATCCCCACATCAATGGGGTATCCGTCCGAGCCCTCGCACCCAGCCGCGAAGGCCGAATTGATTTCTGACACCAACCTTCTGAAATAGTCCCATTTATCGCTCGAGATGCGGACGCCGGTCAGTCGATCCATGGCCTTGTCCAACTCCCGCTCAACATCGACTGGGTATCGCACAGAATCGCACCTCCTCGGCATTCGGCCGGTCTTCCTCCAAATACTCGCGAAGCGCCGAAAGATAGTCGTCCACATTTTCCTTTGTCGGCGCTATCCCCATATCCTTCAGCGCGGCCCGAGCGCCTTCCCTGGCGGCATCATTCCAACGGGTGTCTGACATCTCGCGGATGCCCAGGATAGGAATGCCCTCCCCGCTCATGCCGGCACCTCCGTTCTCTTGCTCCATCTCTGGGCGACGGTACTGATGGCGTCATGGATGTCCGTCTGTACCCCAGTAAGGTAATTGTAGTGGGGCGCTGTAGATACCGTCCGGCAATGGCAGCATGAGCATTCAACCGCAACGAATGGATGGCCGTAAATCTGTCCCAAGGCCACCATCGGCTCACCGCCGCAGAAGGGGCAGGGCGGGAGATCCAGTGTCTCCACCTGAGCCTCGACGGACTCCAGGGCGCTCAGTCCACCAAATGCCCCCACCACATGCTTGTCCTTTGTATAGTCGTGTACAAGCCGGCTCATAGCAACGCCCCCTTCCTTCTTGCCCGTTCCTCCCGGATACCAGTTGCCCGTCCCAAGACGAAGCCTACGACCGCGCAAAAGAACGGACACCGACTATTGGTACTCGTAAATTCCGCTAGGGCGCGGGCCGCTTCAATGTTGGGGTTGTCGTCATCAATAGCGCAAATCCACGGGTTAGACTCTCGTATAATCGCCCAAGCCTCTTCCGCACTAAAATATTTCATACTTGCATTTCTCCCAAAAACCGCTTATACTAGCGGTGTCAAGTTTTGGCCGTTTCCCGGCCTGCCGCCCCGAGAGGTTCCAGCTCTCGAGGCGGCTTTTCTTATTGCCGCGAGCGCCCCCGCCGCTGCGATCAGCCCCAGCATGATCGGAACGCTCTCCGCGCTGAGACAGGCCACCAAGAGCAGGGTGGCGGCGAGGGGGTCAAAAACACGGGTCATTGGAGCATCCCTCCTTCACATACCTCCGCGAACTCGTCCGCGTAATACCTCCGTGTGACTGCGCAAAACAACTCGTACCCCAGTTCCACGGACTCACCGCCTTCTTCTCCCAGCACCATGAGGAGCCCGTTGTACTCCTTCAGACGGAAACCTTTCTTAAATAGATAGGCCCGCATCTGCGGTGAAATGCGAGGGTCCGTCAGGGGCACGTCAACCACTCTGACCATCGGTGTTCCCCTTCCCGCGCCTAACCATGACCTTCTCGCTGCACTCCTTGCAATAGACAGCGGTCCCATACAGGTCCAGTTCGCCATCCGTGGCGATGTCGGCGAGGTCTACCGGGGTTTCCGCGCCGCACTTGGGGCAGCGGTTGTATACGTTCTCGTGGGTTACTTCGGCCTGGATGGTGACGCCCTCGGCGATTTCAGCCTTTACGTAAAACATCAGATATCCTCCTTAGACACGGCGATGCCGTACTTCACGCACATTTCTTTGACTACAGCGATCTTCTTCTTCTTTCAAAAATTCAGTTGGTTGACTGCTGGGGGTGAAGAACTCGCTCGGCTCAATTTTGAGTTCAGTAGTACTCAGCCCAACTTTGGGCTCAGTACCGTGCCGGGGGCTTGTCCCGGATGCGGATCATGCGATCACCTCCGTGAGCCGTCTGATCGCCGCCATCTTCTCGCCGATGACGCGCTCAATGCCTTCGATGGCCAGCTCCTCCACCTCTTTCAGCTGGTAGGTGGGCAGGTCACCCCGTTTGTACTTCACGAGCAGTCCAGGGCTTATGTTGTAGGCCCAGGAACCTGTACACGCCACGGCAAATCCAAATGGGGCCCTGCCCTCCTGAAGCGCGCGGTAGACAGTCGGGGATGACCAACCAATGAATCGCGCCGCGACGGCCGGAGGAACGTTGTCATAACGCAGGATCTCTTCCTCCGTCGGTGCTGGTAATGAAGTTTTTCTCAATGCAACTACCTCCTTTCTGCAAAAGTCCGGTCTATCGGGCAGGTTATGTAGTATAAGGGGATCTAGCCAGCATGGATTCCAAGGATAACCCGGAACCTTTCCAGGGCTTTATCGTTGTAACGGAAGGACTCCACCTGCTTATTGCTGTAGGGAGACTTGTCCCACACGGGTTTGCCGTATTCTGGGGCTTTGAGGCCGTTCACATTGGCGATGTGGCCGATTTTGGCCTTATCGATGCCACCGAGCATCGCGCCAATCTCCGTCGCTGTGTAGAGGTGTTCTGTGCAGCTTGGCAGGGGGATGATCTCTTTCCCTGCCAGAGCGGTGGCCGCGTAGCTGGCGCATAGGTCCTGGTACTCTGGCACCCGGACAATGCCCGCGATCTTGCGCCACTCGGCGGCAAGGCGGGCGCGGCTGTTGTTGAGCTTGGCCTCTGCTGCGGCCAGCTTGGCGGGATCAATCTGTAATTTGCTCTGCTGGGCGGCCGCACGCCTCTTCTCCGGCATTGCCCGGAAATATGTATTGACCAACTGCCGCTGAACGGCCCAGGCCAGGTCATCGGTAAAGGACTTGACCAGCATCAGGTAGCCGGATTCAGTGATGAGGGTTACACTCTCCGGGGTTCCGCCCTGGGGCCGCTCCAAACCAAGCGTCCGAATTTCGGACGGCTGGGTAACGTTGAAATAATCCACGCCCTCAATGAAGTGCACCTTGTTGTCATTGAATCGCTTACGGGCCGTTCCCTCCGGCCGCTCGTGTACAGCGTCGATTTCCTTCATGGTCACGACCCGCTGGCCCTGGTACTCTTTGATGGGAAGCTCCGCCTTGTTGATGGTTACGGTCAATTTGTTTTCCATTTTGATCTCCCTTCTAGCTTACTCCTCGACCAGCCGCTTCATCGCCGTCCGTAGTTTGGTCTCTGCGCCCTTTGGCTCGTAATGACCGTTAAGCACTCCACTTAAATACTTAGGATTCCACCCCGCGGCTTTGGCCAGTTGCTTAGCGGTAACGCCCTTCAGGTGCATTTCACCAATTAACGCACCCGTCCATTGTGCAGGCATACAATTTCTAACCTCCTTCAGCAAAAATATTGACTTTGGTAAGGTTTTGGGCTAAGATAATGGTGCCATCCAAAATATCAAAGCCCGACTCTAACCCTCGACATTGCCTAACTTCATTCAGGTCTGCCATAAGATTACCTGATTTAAGTCAGCCTGTCAATAGCCGCGCCTGAATTTGGTTAGGTTCTACTTTCTTCACAAAAACGGAGCGTGAAATTTATGTTTTATGACACATTTAGGCGTCTGTGCGAAGAGAAAGGCGTGAGTTGCAACAAGGCCGCGCTTGAAATCGGGTTGAGTAACTCGACCCCGACTAAGTGGAAAAAAACCGGGGCGATACCGGACAGCTCCACGCTCTCGAGAGTGTCGCGTTACTTTGGGGTTACCAATGACTATCTGCTGGGCTTTACTATTGAAGCGCAAATTGATGATGCTGCCTATAAAATTAAAGGTCTTAAGACTCGGTTGAAAACGGCGTCGGGAGTGGAGCGAGAAAATATAGAAAACGCACTGGCTATATTAGAAGAATCTTATGACGACCTCTGTTTTGCGAAGGCTCTAGCATCACCTCCTGAAACAGAAAAAGCGCCCACCCCGGAGGGTAAGCGCCCGATCACGTTCGATGACTTTACCTATGCCTTTTACAACGAATCCAAAGACCTGCCAGACGAGAAGAAGAAGATGCTGCTCGATATGGCAAGGTTTATGAAGGCGGATCTCGACAAGGAGAAAGGGGAGTAGCTGTGGACCGACTCCTTGCTCTGTATCACAAATTGAATAGCGCAGGAGCCAGATTCTACACGTGGGACCTGATGGGAGCCCCGGCTGCGACACTGGAGGTCGATGGCTCCTATGGAATCTTCATGGACTTCGATGAAATCAAGGGCTCCGCAGAGGAAGCCGTGGTGGTGGCCCACGAGGGTGGTCACTTCTCAACTGGAGCTACGCACAAAGTGTCCAGCCCTTACGATCTAGTGGAGAAGCACGAGCACAAAGCATGGAAGTGGGCGGTGCAAAATCTCATTTCCGCGGAGGAGCTGGACAACGCTGTGGCAAGTGGCTATACCAGTATATGGTCCCTGGCGGAACACTTTAATGTTACCCCAGATTTTATGCGCAAAGCGGTCTGTTGGTATACATACGGGAACCTGGACGTGGATTATTACATGAACTTTTGAGAAAGGGGGTATAGGCCATGATCGAATTAAAGCAAGCCGCAACAATACTCACCAGCCAGCCGCCTATGGTTCAGGATGCCCTCATTGACAAGCTCCCTGCCGAGGATGTCCGGGACCTGCTAAAGGCTGCCGTGCGGCTGCTGTGGGGCGAGGACGTGGCATAAAAAAACCGCCCCGAAGGCGCACTTGACAACAAAATACCGGACGGTTATAATGGGCATAGAAAGGGCGCTGCGACAAGCGGTTAGCCCCCAGTCACTAAGATAATCTAAGCAAGCTTAGAAAACCGTCACCGGCCAGGGTGGCGGTTTTCGCGTTTCTTGACAACAATCGTTACCGTGAAGGCTCCGATATGTAGCGTGATACGCATAGCCCCACCTCCTTTCGGAGGAGTAGGCCAACCGCCTGTCCGTTTGTGCAGCGCCACCGACAGCATATCACATTCTTTGGCCGTGTGCAACAAATTGTGAGGATAAAGAGGGTGATTGGATGAACTGGAAGCGGAGTGAAACAGAAAGGGCGAGGCGAACCTTTGCGGATAATCTGAATCGCCTAATGGAGGTCAAGCAGATCACGCCCGCCGAGATGTGTTCGGCTGTGTCGGTCTCAAAAACCGCAGTATCCTTCTGGCGCAACGCCCAGGCGATCCCCTGCATAGCGAACTTGGAAGCGCTCGCCGCATTCTTGGGCGTGTCCACGGAAGATTTGCTTGGCGGCAAATAAAAAACCGCCCCCGGTACTCGCAATACCAGGGACGGCTTCATCAAGGGTGAATAGCTTGAAGGCCCATTCACCCTTCTATTTTACTGAAATAGGAGGAATCTGTCAATGAAAAGAGCAAATGGAACTGGGACTATTGTGAAGCTGTCCGGGAATCGGCGCAGGCCGTATGCCGTCCGCGTCCCTGCACGTGACCGGCGGGGCTATGTCTGCCAAAAGACTCTGAGCTACCACACCAAGCAAATCGAGGCACAGGCAGCGCTGGAGGAATACAACCGGAACCTCCGAGAGGGCGCGGCCCCCGCCGCAGAAAAGTTGTCCATGACCGTACAGAGTGTATACGATCTCTGGAGCGCCCGGAAGTATGAGAAGGCTGGCAAGGCATCCGTAGCCAGCTACAGAGCTTCCTGGGCCCGTCTGGAGCCGCTGGCGGGACTCAAGATGCGCGATATTACCATCGACCATTTGCAGGGCGTGATTGACAGCGGGGAGGCCGCTGGGCTGTCCAGGTCTTCCCTGAGCAATGATAAGGTCCTCATGCGCGCGCTTTATAAGTTCGCCATGGAGCGTGATATCGTGGCAAAGGATTACTCGGCATTCGTTACTCTCCCGGCAGCGGAGGCGAAATACGAGAAGGGCGCTTTCTCCGAGCTCCAGGTAAAGAAGTTGGAACAGATGGCCGCTGCGGGCGTCCCGTGGGCGGATACGGCCCTAATGCTTTGCTATACGGGTTTCCGCATCTCCGAGTTCCTGAGCCTTACTCCGTTCTCCTATGATCGGGATGGCGACTATCTGCGTGGCGGGATGAAAACCGAGGCCGGAAAAAATCGGATTGTGCCGGTCCATCCGAAAATCAAGCCCTATCTCCTACGCTGGCTTGAGCGTGGCGGGGAGACCATCATATGCACCCAGGATGGAAAACGCCTCTCGGACAAAGTTTACCGTTCCAGCCTGTTCCGGCCAATCGCGGAGGCCCTGGGCGTGCCACAGGCCACGCCGCACTGGTGCCGACACACCTTCGCCACACGCCTCCACGCCGCAGGGGCCCAGGAGCTGGAACAGAAGAGGCTTTTGGGGCACGCCAACAAGGACGTGACAGAGCACTACACCCACACTGATCTGGAGCAGCTACGCGCCGCAATTCGCCTTTTGGCGTAATAAACAACAATCAGCCGTTAGTATCGGGTTAATAACGGGTTAATAACAAAACGACCCTCAATCCCTTGCGCCCCAATGGATATAAGTTACATACTACTTAAATCCGATTGTAAAGTCCGAAAGGGACCGTCAATAGTTCCAAATGTCCACCTTTTCCACATCCTCCGTCACATCCCTCTGGAGGAAAATGGACGCCAGGCCGGAAAAGCCCTCCACGCTGTCGCTGACAAAGAACCGACAGCGACCGGTCCGACCCGGTCCCGTCAGGCTCCCCCGCTCCCGGAGCGTGCCGGCCACCCGCCGGGCGCACTGCTCGCCCACATCCACCAGCGTCACGTCCGGCCCCATCACACCGCCGATCACGCGCTTGAGCAGCGGGTAATGGGTGCAGCCCAGCATCAGCGTGTCAATGCCGTCCGCCTTCAGCGGCTGGAGGTACTCCGCCGCCACGGTCTCCGCCACCAGGTCTCCGGGCCGGAAGCGCCCGTTTTCCACCAGAGGCACGAACAGCGGGCAGGCGGCGGCGAACACCTGGGCGTCGGGCCGCAGGGAGGCGATGCGCCGCTCATAGGCGCCGCTTCGGATCGAGGCCTGAGTGCCGATGAGGCCGATCTTCCCGTTGCGCGTGGCCTGGACAGCGGCATCCGATGCCGGCTCCACCACGCCCCAGATGGGAATGTCATTCTCCGCCGTCAGCACGTCCAGCGCCGTGGTCGACACAGTACCGCAGGCCACCACGATGCCCTTCAGGTCGAAGGTCCGCAGAAAGGCAACATCCTGCCGGGCGTAGCGGATGAGCGTCTCCCGGGAGCGGCCGCCGTAGGGCACCCGGCCGGTGTCTCCAAAATAGATGATATCCTCCCCCGGGAGCAAGCGGGACAGCTCCCGCAGAGCCGTCAGGCCGCCCAGGCCGGAGTCAAAAACGCCAATGGGTCTTGTATCCAACGTGCAAACCCCCAAAATTCGCCGCTGGGGCGAGTTGTTCTTACCTATGATATGCGAAAATTCCCGCAAACACAAGCACAAATTTCCCTGCCGGTTGCGTTTGACAACGGGGGAAAATATAATATAATAAGAGTGTGCTACCAGCACGTCAGACCTTTTGGCAGTTCGCCCCGCAAAGGAGGGTTATCCCATGAAACTGGAGCTGACCAAGAAGCAATACCGCCGTCTGCTGGACCTGGCGTATATCGGCAACTGGATTCTCAATTCCACCCGCGGCGAGGACCGCATCCGGGACTACGACGAAGTGGAGAGCCTGCTCTTCGGCAAGGCCGCCGACGAGGGCATGGGCGTGGTTGCCGAGGTATACAACGGAGAGGTCATCCCCTCCCGGGCCTTTGCGGAGGGCGGCATCCACGAAGCCATCATGGACTACGAGGACAACGTGTTCTTCGAGATTCTGGCCGAAGACCTGGCCCGCAGGGATATGGACGACGTGCCCATCGACGAGAGCAATTACGAAGAGCTGGCCTCCCGGATCGACGCCTATATCAGCGAATTTGAGGAGCACGGCACCGATAACATCCTGGTGGACAGCGACATCATGTAGCGCGGCAAAACCGGCGGGGGACGCGAAACGCGTCCCCCGCTCTTTTATGCCTCCTCGGTCAGGCGGCGCAGCTCGGCCTCCAGCGCGGCCGCCTCCTGCTCCGTCCGGACCCGCAGGTCCTCCAGCTTGCCCAGCGCCGCCTCCACCCGGCTACGGGTCTCGTTCACGCTGTCCTGCGAGTCCCGAATCTTGCTCTGCACCATCCAGTCGAAGAGAAATCCGTCGAAGAAATAGTCCCCGAAGGTCTCGAAGGCCCCCACCTCTAGGCCCAGGTCGGCCTGTACCTTCACGTCGGCCAGCTCTGACCGGAACCGGCTCAGGGCGCACTGGGCCTGGTACATCAGATCCCTGGCCTCGTCCATCCGGGAGTGCTTGATGGCCGTGGCCAGCATCCCGCCCCCCAGCATGTCGTACACGCCCCAGCTCCCTGCGCTCTCCAGCTTGCCGCCGGCGCTGTCCAGGTCAAAGGCGGCCTGCCGGCCCGCCCGGACGGCCTCTTCCATCTCCCGGCACATACTGCGGCAGGCGGCCAGCTTCTCCTCCAGCTCTCGGATGCGCCCGCCCAGGGCCGGGTCGCTTTGGGCCATGCGGCGGCGCTTCTCCTCCAGCAGCGCCTGGCAGCGGTCCTCCAGGCCGTCCAGCGCCCGCAGGCGCTCCCGAGTCTGCCGCCAGCGACC
>ERZ857998.1474-NODE-1474-length-26401-cov-10.302589_pt1 | contig 26401 bp, 24 predicted proteins | sample MGYA00519954_ERZ857998 | MGnify/ENA primary metagenome ERZ857998 (study PRJEB31778, sample SAMEA3449424) | human gut metagenome | biome: human gut; feature: human-associated habitat; material: faeces | place: United Kingdom | collected 2010/2012 ...
GGCCAAAGGACCCGGGTGGCGTTCGTGGGGGAATTTGCGCAAAAACCGCGCTTTCAGGGGGGCGGGTCCTCGCACATCAACGCATTCCGGGCCGAGAGCGCCTGGGAGGCAGCCCGGGGGCGGTACGAGGTGCAATACGCCAAGGGCTTTTCGGCCGGGGGCGACGAGGCGGACGAGGCGCTGATGCGCGAGGCGGTGGAGCTTGCCGCTGGCTGCGGGGCGGCGGTGGTGTTTGCCGGCCTGCCCGACAGCTTTGAGTGCGAGGGCTACGACCGCAGCCACATGCGCCTGCCCGGGTGCCAGAACGAATTGATCCGGCGCGTGGCGGCCGTGCAGCCCAACACGGTGGTGGTGCTGCATAACGGCAGCCCGGTGGAACTGCCCTGGGCGGACGAAGTGCCGGCCATTCTGGAGCTGTATCTGGCGGGGCAGGGGGCGGGGCGGGCCGCGGTGGAGCTGCTGTTCGGCGAGGCGAACCCCTGCGGCAAGCTGGCCGAGACCTTTCCGCTGCGGGTGCAGGACAACCCCTCGTACCTGAACTTCCCCGGCAACGGGGACACGGTGGACTACCGCGAAGGGATGTTTGTGGGCTACCGGTATTACGATAAAAAAGAGGCGCCGGTGCGCTTTGCCTTTGGGCACGGCCTCTCTTACACCAGCTTTGCCTACAGCGGCCTGCGGGCCGACAAAACCGCCGTGCGGGACGACGAGCCTGTTACCGTGCGGCTGGAGGTAACCAACACCGGCGCCCGGGCGGGCAAGGAGATCGTGCAGCTTTATGTGGCGGACCGCACCGGCACGGCGGGACGGCCGGAAAAAGAGCTGAAGGGCTTTGCAAAGGTAGCGCTGGAACCGGGCGAGACAAAAACAGTTGAGCTGAGCGTGGACGCGCGCAGTCTTTCCTGGTACAGCGAGGCGTTGGGCGGCTGGTATGCGGCACCGGGACGCTACGAGCTGCTGGTGGGGCATTCGTCCCGTGATATCCGGGGTGCGGCAGCGGTAGAGTTCCGCACAGAAAAGCTGCTGCCTTTCCATGTGGATGAAAATACCACTGTCGGAGAGCTTTTGGCTGATCCGCGCACCGCATCTTCGGTACGGCAGATGGCGCGTCAGTTCATGGACACGATCGCGCCCGCGGCGGAAGATAGCGCAGATGCCGCAAAAGAGGCGGTTTCCGACGAGATGGCCCGCCAGATGATGGACAATATGCCCTTGCGCGGCCTGCGCAGCTTCGGCGCGTTCCCGGAGGGGGCGCTGGAACGGATGATCGCAGATCTGAACGCGAAGATGGCGCAATAAAAGAGCGGGCTGCTATCCGGCCGCTTTGCTCTGGCCGCGGCCATTGAGACAAGCTTTTCATTGCGGTTCAGGAAAAGACATTCGTGGAACGATGAGCAAAAGCCTGCCGTGCCTTTGGGTGCGGCGGGCTTTTGCTGTACAGAGTGTCTGCAGCCGTTACGGTAAGCGGGCAGCCTGGTTGAATGTACCTTGGCTTTTCAGGTGAAGCTCTTGACATTTGGGGTTAGCAGTGATAAACTTTCAATTGCGATAGGTTAGCATTGACTAACTATAACGGTGAGGCCGTTCGCAGAATAAGACAGAAAGAGGGAGGGTCAGCCATGAATTTTCCAACAGCATTGCTTGCCGCCGCAGTTGCGGTAGTATTTATTTCGATCGTCGTTTCCGGCGTGCGCAGAAGGAAAAGGGGCGGAGGCTGTTCCGGCGGCTGCGGTTGTTCCGGCTGTGCGGGAACGTGTCATCTGGAAAAATGAGCGGCGCGCCGCCGGGAAAGGAAGCTGCGGTGGAATTGACGAGTGGGCAGGCACGGTATCTTCTGGCCGTCTACCACCTGGGGCTGGGTGCGCGCGGCGTGCGCTGCGCAGATATCGCGCGGATGCTGGATGTAACGCGTCCCTCGGTTGTAAAGATGCTTTCCTTCTTTTCGCAAAGATGTCTTATCGCCCGGGAGCGATATGGGAAGGTGTATCTGACGGACACCGGTTGTTTGCTGGCGCGGTGTTATGCCCGGCGGCTGGAGAAGGTTGAGCGCATGCTGGCGGCAGAGCTTGCGCTGACGCGGGAGGAAGCGCAGCTTGCCGCCTGCGCGCTGCTGGACGTGCTGCCGGAGCGCTGCTTCACGCAGGGGGAGGTGCCCTCTGCTTAGACAAAATTGCCTGGATGTAAAAAAATGCGACAACCGTCCGGGATTGCATATCCCGTTGTTGTACAGGGCATGATACAATAACGGCAGATCCTGCAAAAAAGGAAGGGACGTTTATCATGAAGGGCATCAAATCATTCCGGCGCACGTTTTTATTGATTGCGGCGCTGTATCTGGCGTGCGGCATTTCGTTGCTGGTCTGGCCCGCGCAATCCGGCCTTGTCATATGCTATGTGTTCGGCGGCATATCGCTGCTGTATGGGGCGGTACAGATCATCCGCTATTGCTGCAACGCTGCCGTTTCCATTTTCCGCTATGAACTTGTCACAGGCATTCTCTGCTGTGCGTTTGGCCTGTTTGTTATCCTGCGTGCGGACATGGTGCTGGCGGTACTGCCGTTTGTGTTCGGCTGCGCCATCGTGTTTGACAGCGTCATGACACTCCAGAACGCCATTGACCTGCGCCGCCTGGGTTTTTCCCGCTGGTGGCTGATCCTGCTGCTGGCGGGCGTTACCGGCGCGTTCGGCGTGCTGCTGTTTTTCGAACCGTTCGCGGCGCTGGCCATGGTGCGCTTCATCGGTGCGGTGTTGGTGCTGGACGGCTGTGCGGATCTTGTCAGCGTGCTGTGTCTGACCTACTGGGTAAAAAAGGCGAAGCGTGGCCTGGAGGCGATTTATGACGAAGCCCGTTACGAAGCAGCCGCCATCGAGGCCGAGGGCCGCATCCAGGACGAGTCCGAGCCGTGAGGCAGAGCAGAACAAAAAAGCGGCCGGGCCGCCCTGCGGGGCGGCCTGTTTTTGTGTAAAAAGAGGCGGCGGCAGGCTGGGACCCCCTTGTGCACCAATGCTGTCCGGTGTAAAATCAAAGAAAGCACAGAGCGCGAACGCGCCGTGTGAGACCAGGCGATAGAGAAATAACGGATGGCGCGGGTCTGTACGCTCTCCTGCCACTGCGGCCCCAATTGTATGGGCGTCCTGCTCATCCGCAGTGCATAACACAGCGATGTGCTTCTGCGCGTCCGGTATCAAGAAAGGGAATTTTTATATGATACGTTTGGTGGCGAGCGACATCGACGGCACGCTGCTGCAGGGCGGCGCGCGAGCGCTTTCGGACGAGCTGTTCGGCCTTATCCGGGTGTTGAAGAAGCGCGGGATTCTGTTCTGCGCGGCCAGCGGGCGGCAGTACCGCAGCATGCGGGCGCTGTTTGCACAGGCGGAGGATGATATCGCTTACCTTTGCGAAAACGGGGCCATTGTGTACCGGGGCGGGAGCGTGGTGTCTAAGCTGGCCATGGAGCGCGCCGATGCGCTGGCGCTCATTGGCCAGATTCAGGCGCAGGAGCAATGCGAGGTGCTCATCTCCGGCGCGGACACCAGCTATCTGATCCCCAAGCATCCGGATTATGTGGACCATATCCGCTATTTTGTGGGCAATCACATTACGCGGGTGAAGCGGGCGCAGGACATCCCGGAGGATATCCTCAAGGTGTCGGCTTACTGCCGGGATGGCGCGGCGAGCCATGCACAGACGCTGGGCGCGCCGTGGAAAGCGGCGTACAGCGTGGCTGTGGCGGGGGAAAAATGGCTGGATTTCACGCGCGCAGACAAGGGCACGGGCCTTGCTGCCCTGTGCGGGGAGTTGGGTGTGCGCCCGCAGGAGGTCATAGCGTTCGGTGACAATTTCAATGATGTTCCCATGTTGGACCTTGTGGGCAGCCCCTATATCATGCAAGGGGCCGTACCCGCGCTGCTGGAGCGGTACCCGATGCAGTGTGCCCGGGTGGAGGATGTGTTGCGAAAACTTGCAGAGGAGTAGCACTCGCTATTTTTTTGGCTTGTTTGGATATTGGAATAAAAAAATTACGAAATATATAAAAAATATACTAACGCTTTGCGGCAATGAGATGATACAATAAAATTGATATCCACAAGAGAAGCCGCGGTATGGTGCTCCGGGCGGAGTGTTCCGGGGGCGGACGGGCTTCGGATAAAAGTTGTTTTGCCTGAAAGAAAGGAAGATTGCCATGGTCGATCTGAAAGCGAAACCTTATTGCCTGCCGGACGAGGATGTGCGCTGGGTGGAGGAAACCATCGCCGGGATGACGCTGGAGGAAAAGGTAGGCCAGCTGTTTTTTCAGCTGACGGCCTCCCAGGATGAAAATTATCTGCGCGAGCTGATGGAAAAATACCATCTGGGCGGCTGCCGCTATAACCCCATGCCCGGCGCGGCCGTGCAGCAGCAAAACTGCACGCTGCAGAAATACGCCAAGGTACCGGTGTTCATTGCCTGCAACACCGAGGCCGGAGGCGACGGCGCCTGCGCGGACGGCACCAACATCGGCTCTGGCATTAAAATCGGCGCTACCCGCAACAACGATTACGCCTATGCGCTTGGCAAAATGGCCAACGAGGAGGCTGCGGCCATCGGCTGCAACATGGCTTTCGCGCCGGTGTGCGACATCCACTACAACTGGGAGAATACCGAGATCGTGACCCGCGCTTTCGGCAACGACCCCGTCCGCGTGGCGCAGATGAGCAAGGCGTATATGGACGGCCTGCACACCATTCCGGGCTTTGCCTGTACGGCGAAGCATTTCCCGGGCAACGGCCTGGATTTCCGCGACGCGCATCTATCCAACAATGTCAACACCTTCAGCGTGGAAGAGTGGGACAAGACCTACGGGATGGTGTATAAAACGCATATTGACGGCGGTCTGGATGCCATCATGGGCGGGCATATCATGCTGCCGGAGTACGCGCGGGCCATCAATCCCGCGCTGAAGGACGAGGACATGATGCCCGCCACGCTGAGCCCGGAGATCATGACCACGCTGCTGCGCGGCAAGCTGGGCTTCAACGGCATGGTGGTAACGGATGCCTCCCATATGGTGGGCATGACGGACCGCATGACCCGCCGCGAGATGCTGCCGGCATCCATCAATGCCGGATGCGATATGTTCCTGTTCTTCAACGACCCGGACGAGGACTTCAATACCATGCTGGATGCATACAAAAGCGGCGTCATCAGCGAGGCCCGCATGACGGAAGCGCTCACGCGCATCCTGGGCCTGAAAGCGCATCTGGGACTGAACAAAAAAGCGAAGGAAGCGCTTGTGCCTGCGCCCGAAGTGCTGGCCGGGGCGCTGGGCAAAGAGGAATACAAGGAGATGCACAAGGCCATCAGCCGGGACTGCATCACACTGGTAAAATACAAGGACAGGGATGTTCTGCCCATCACACCGGAGCGTTATAAACGTATTATGATCGTGCATGTCAAGGGCGCCGAAAGCGGCATGGGCATGCTGATGAAAGCCATGGGCATGGGCGGCGGTAAAAACCCGGCCGAGATGCTCAAGGAGCGCCTGTGTGAAAAAGGCTTTGACGCGTTTATCTACGAAAGCCCGCTGGACGCGATGAAAAAACAGATCGCAGCGGGTGAAAAGCCCAACATCAACCTGTATTTCGCGGGCAAGAACGCCATCGACGACTTCGTTTCCGGCATGGACCTTGTCATCACGCTGTGCGACGTTTCCAGCGGGCGGCCCAGCTTTGGCCTGTCCAAGGGCGGCGGAGAGATCCCCTGGTATGTATTCGAGCTGCCGGTGGTCGTCATCGGCTGCGGGCAGCCCACCATGCTGGCGGACGTGCCCCAGGCCCGCACCTACATCAACACCTACGATGCAAAGCCGGCCACTTTCGACGCGCTGGTGGACGACCTTATGGCGGGGCCGGACGCGTTCAAGGGGCGGGACCCGATCGACAGCTTCTGCGGCCTGTTCGACGCCCGGCTGTAATTTTACTTTTTCGGTAACACACAAGTTCCCTCCCGCAGGTGGACCGTCCCCAATTGTGCAGACAGTATTAAAAGGATCCCCTGTGAAAAAACTCCCAGGTTTTGGCAGGAGCGGCGCGGCGGCGCCGCTCCTGTTTTGTATTAAAGACATTCCCGGTTGTAAAAGTAAACATAGGCCGGTCATATGAAGGCAGTGGAGGCTTTGTACGAAAATGCGCTTTGCTCTCAAAACAGGGAAGGCTTTCTGCCATTGTGTAGACGCGTGAGCGTGATGGTTTTCTTTCGTTTGTATCGTTGACGGCCTGCGCGGGCCTTTACCGCATATGCATTTCCAGAGTCCTGTACATTTAGCTGTTTTCTTCCGGAATTTCCGTAATTTATTCCTGTCTTTAATTTTTGGCAATAATTCCTGCCTATGCATGCAATTCCTTTTGTTCATAGAAAGCCCCCTGATGTTTTGGTTTTCTGCATCAGGGGGCTTTTTGTCTGTTGTCCGTTTTTTTATTGGTGCGGTCCGTTTGATTCAGGCTGAGAAACGCTTTTTTGCGGGCGAGCGTTATTTTGTGCAGCTGCGGGTACGGCCCACGCGGGTGTTATCCTTCTCGCGGTCCTGCAGCGCCTTCACAGGATGCGGTGCGTCCTCATAGCGGTAATCGCGGCCGTATTCGGCCAGATAATCCTCTATGACAGCGTGGCTGGGAACCTGCGCGGTGCGTGCGTTTACAGTGCGCTGGTAATTGAAGAAGCGGAAGTCTGCGGGCAGCGTGCGCACGTCGGTGAACTCCTCGCCGTCCGCCGTCCATTCCACTGTGCCGGCCAGAACATCGCGGATATATTCCTTCTGCGGGCCGAATTTCAGCAGCTCGGGGAATTCGCCGTCCGGAATGACCTGCCGCCACTCTTTCTTTTCATAGGTCTGCAGCAGGCGCGCGGCGGCGTGCAGGTGGGAAAGCTCCTGATGGAAATGCTGTTCCCAGATTTTTTTCACAGGACGGTCCGTCTCGTCGTTGAAGCACGACCAGTACAGGTAGCATTCGGTATATTCGTGCATCAGCAGGCTTTCCAGCCAGGTGCACTTCGTATCCAGCAGCGCGCCGTACTGCGTCACGTGCTGCTCTTCGATCATGCCGATCTCCTGGTAGAGCTTCCGGCCGCGGTCGCTTTTGTAAAACGCGGCGATGTTCATATAATAGTTCATGGTCTGCTGCTCGGCGGCGGTGATGATGGAGGTGTTCAGTTTCGTGATGGGCGCGGCCTTTTTGAAGCTGCAGGCGCGGCGCACGCTGTCAAAGGGATGGCGGTGCTCCGATATGGTGGGGCGGCCGGGCATGATCTCGGTATAGCTGCCCACAAGGCGCTCGGCGTGGACGCCGTCCTCCATGTCCAGCAGGTCCGCGTAGCGGTACAGATGGTCGAAGTCCTCCAGCAGCGCGAACTGCATCACCTTTACAACGTATGGGTCCGGCTCCCGCTGGGCCAGGATTGCCGTCAGGTCCACCGCGAGCTGTTCGTAGCCGATGGTCGTTTCCAGCGGCGTTTCGTCGATGGGCTTGAGGCAGGAGATGCGCTTTTGCTGCTGCTGCTCTACCCGGCGCGCCAGCGCCAGCTCGCGCCGCAGGTCGTTGTTCGGGCAGTGGCGGTGGAACTGGTGGCTGAACCACACGGCCTCATATTCGGTGCCGTTCATCAGGATGATACGCACCTTGGTGTAGGGGTCCACCTCGTTTTTGTCGTAAGAGCGGGCGTATACGGTGCTCCAGTCCATCAGGCCCGCGTCCACGGGAGACGGTTTTTCCAGGAAGGGATTCATACGGTCAGTCCTTTCTTTTTCGCGCGGAAAAGCGCGGCTTCGTCTGCCGCTATTATTTCCGGAGAAAGGCATGTGTATGCGCGGGTTCGGAAACATGGTATAATAACCTCAAAGCCGCCGCTGGCGCGGCTGCGCGTGTGCAAGGCACACGCCCCTGTGCTGGCGCACAGGGCTTTGAGAACATTGAACCATGCAAAACCGCAGCACGTGCGGTTTTGTTGGGGCTGCTTCGCAGCACGGAGGGACAGTATGGATGAATTCACCGTTACAACACCCGGCCTTGTGTATTTAAAGGCCAACAAAAGCTTTTCCGGCGGACACGGAGGCATGTGGTACCGGCTGAAATATACGGACGGCACGCTTTCCGCCTGTGTGTGGCCGTTTCCCTGGTGCTTTGAAAAAACCGATGACACGCAAAAGGCCTTTGCCGAATTCCCCTTCGATGCGGACGGGCTTGCCCGGGCCGAGGCCTGGGTGGCCGCACAGTACGAGGCCGATGTGCCCCGCTGGAGCGCATGCCCCGCAATGCCTCCGCCCACACCGGAAGAAACCGCCGCGGCGGATACGGAAGCTGCCCCTGTTCCGGGCACGGAGGACGCGCCGTTCGATTTGTAGCTGACACGCCTGCTGTACATTGGCTGATCCGGTCAAAAAAGCAGTCCATTTCCAGTTGCTTTCTGGAAATGGACTGCTTTTTTCGTGCTGCTTCCAGTTCAAAAGTGCTGGTTCAAAGAGATTTTAGCGGCTTTTACGAGATCTTCGATCACCTTAATCTGCGGCGTCGTGCAGGTATCCAGCATTTCAATGATGGCTTCTATGGCCGCGTTCCGTTTCATGGGCGAATTGTCATAAAGCAAATCATCCACACGCACCTCCAAAACTGCGGCCAAATCGACAAGCACCGGCAGGCTCAGCTTTGTATTGCCTGTTTCAATGTGGCTCATATGCGTGACCGAAATACCAATTCGCTCGGATAATGTTTCCTGCGACAGTTTGTGCGCTTTTCTTATTTTGCGAATTCTTTGGCCGATTGCGTAATAGTCCATCATTCATCGCCCATCTAATATAATTATACTTGAATTGTATAGGCAATTATGTTATGATTTAATAAATTATACAGGCTATTTTATGCCTATATAGTTTATATTTTATGCAAAAAAATGAGGAGGATTCACCAATGCTGGACCAGCAGAAAATCGACATGTTTATCATGACAAACCAAAAGTATTTTCCGGAAGAAAAAATCGTCTATCTAAAGGATAAGCTGCGTACAATGGATGACGATAAATTTTCCCTCATCTCTACCGCGTTCAAATGAAGGACCCCAACACTGTGCTTCTTGTCTCAATTTTTCTCGGCGTACTCGGGATCGACAGATTTATGATCGGCGACACCGGTATGGGGATTCTCAAACTTTTGACCTGTGGCTGCTGCGGCGTCCTTACCATTATCGACTGGTTCACCATCTCCAAGAAAACTAGGGAGCTCAACTTCAATAAGGTCATGACGCTTTTATAAATTTGACGCTGTATGCGGCTTGTAAAAAAGCATCTCCGCAACATCACCGTTCTTCTGGGCATATGGACGGCTTATTACTGTCTGGACATCCCTTGCCCCATTCTATCGCTGACAGGGCTCGCCTGCCCCGCGTGCGGCACGACCCGCGCCATGCTCGCCCTGCTGCAATTGGATCTCAAAATGTACCTGTACTATCAACCAACGGCCGTTCCATTGACAATTGCCGTTGTCTTGTGCATTCACCTGCGTCATTTAAAAAAACCTTTCAAGGGAATTGCCGCAGCGCTTGCAGGCGTTATGCTTTTGGCGAACACTGCGGTGTATTTTGCAAAAGTATGAACCGCCCGCACGCCGCTTCATTTCTGCAGGAGCCCTTATCCCTGCATGCGCCGCCTCTTCCGCCGCTCTGCTGTACATAACCGGCAAATTGAAAATTCCGTAGCACAAACGGTCCCCCGTATGAATAAAATCATACGGGGGACCGTTTGTTTTATGCATTTCCGGCAAACAGCCGAGGCTTTCTGCATACATTCAGCGGTTGGGGTTGACGATATTGCGCCAGTCCAAATCGCCGCGCTCCAGGCCATGGATGAGTACCTCGGCCGTGGCGATATTGGTCGCGATGGGGATATTGTGTACGTCGCACAGGCGCAGCAGATTCATTTCATTGGGCTCATGGGGCTTCGCGCTGATCGGGTCTCTGAAGAAGAGCAGCAGGTCGATCTCGTTGCAGGCGATGCGCGCAGCGATCTGCTGGTCGCCCCCATGGGTGCCGGACAGAAAACGCTGGATGCGCAGGCCCGTGGCCTCCGCCACAAGCTTGCCCGTCGTACCTGTCGCGCACAGATCGTGCTGGGAAAGCACGCGGCAGTATGCAATACAGAACTGCACCATCAGTTCCTTCTTGGAATCGTGCGCGATCAACGCGATGTTCATTTGGGCATCCTCCTCATATTTATCGAATCACGAGCGGCGTATATTGTCCGCACAGGCGTGCGGCAATGGCGCGCAGCGCCAGACGGGGCCTGCCCGCCGGAGCCAGCGGCGCGCCTGTCGCGCCCGCTTTTTGTATTTCGGTGCTGAACGGCACCACCCCGATGAGCTGTGCGCCCACGGTGTCGATGCATTCGTCCAGGCTTTGTATGCCGCAGTTTGCCAGCGTGCGCGGCACCTTGTTGATGATAAGACGTATTTCCGGGCACCCGCCCGCCTCCAGCGCGTCGCACACAATGCGTCCGTCGCGGATGGATACAGGGTCCGGCGTAAGTACAAGCAGCGCGCGGTGGGCCACGCCCATCGCCGCCTCAAACGGAACGCCCATGCCCGCCGCAGTGTCCAGCACAATGGTGTCGAACACCGGGCCGACCTTTTCTACAAACACGCGCAGCGCTGCCGGCAGGATATGTCCGCCGGAGTACGGAGCCGAGATCACATACAGGTTGCGGTACACAGGGCTTTCCACCACGGCCTTGCCGGCTTCGCAGCGGCCGTTCAGCACGTCCTCCACGTCGTACACAGTCTTGCCGTATACGCCCGCGATATAATCCACGCTGCGCAGGCCGGAATCCAGCTCCACAAGCAAAACACGCCTGCCGCGCGCGGCAAGCTCGGCCCCCAGCAGCACAGCTACCGTGCTTTTGCCGGTGCCGCCTTTGCCCGAGGCGACCATGATCACATTCGCGCCCATGTCGTCCCTTTCCCTAAAATTCACACGCAGGGCCTATACCCCACTCTGCTCCTCAGTATATCACAAAAAAGCTGTTTGTACAACAAAATTTTTTGGCACATTCACAGAAAAAAGCCAATCTCCCGCCGGCTTTTCTGTTGCGCCGCCCTTTTTTGCCTGCCGCGCGTCCATTTGTAAAATTTTGTGCAGGCTGGTTCAGGCAGCTCAAAGCACGTCCAGCTCTTTCAGCGCATTGTACACACGGGACACCGGGAAGCCCATCACATTGAAATAGCAGCCCTCGATACCCGCCACAAATTTGGCCGCGCCGTTCTGCACGCCGTAGGCCCCGGCCTTGTCGTAGGGGTCGTCTGTCGCAATGTACGCCTCGATCTCCGCGTCCGAAAGCGCGCCGAACACCACTTTTGTGGTTGCGGCGAAGCACAGCTCCCGTCCCTGTGCGGCAATGCACACGCCTGTGTGCACCAGGTGGCCCCTGCCCGCCAGAACGCGTATCATGCGCCGCGCGTCGTCCCGGTCCGCAGGCTTGCCGAAAACCGCGCCGTCCACGTCCACCACCGTATCGCAGCCGATGACCACATCCTCAGGGCAGCTCTCCGCCACGGCGCGGCATTTGGCAACGGCCAGCTTCTGTGCCAGAAGCGCGGGCGTTTCGGCACGGATGGCCCGTTCGTCCACGTCGCTGGTGCGCACCGTGTAATCCGGTGTGATAAGCGCCATCAGCTCCCTGCGGCGGGGCGACGATGAAGCCAGGATAATTCCCATGTCAGGTCCCTTCTTTCCGTAAAAGCGCCGGGCCGCAGCTCAGCGCAGGTTCGTTTTGTTGTAGCAGAAAATGGCCAGCGCGATGGTGATGATCTGCGCCACGCTGATGCCCATGGAAAAGCCGAACGTCAGTTTGATGACCGAGAGATCCAGCACAAATGGGCTGTCGGCGTTGAAGCCAATGGAGCTGGAATACGCCAGCCAGCTGAGGAACGGGATATTGGCGCACAGGTTGGCAAGCATTCCGCCCAGCACGATTCCCGCAAGAATAAAAAAGATCAAAAGCAGATTACGCTTGAGTTTCATGGTTCCCCCTCCTTTTCACTGCCGTCCTGTGGAGCCGAAGCCGCCCGTGCCGCGCTCTGTGTCGGTGAGCGTTTCAACCTCCAGCATGTCGGGCAAGGCAACGGGCATCACCGCAAGCTGGGCGATGCGCTCGCCGTTCTGCACCGTATAGGGCTTGTCCGAAAGATTCACCAGCCCCACCGAGATCTCGCCCCGGTAGTCGGAATCAATGACACCCACGCCGTTGGACAGCGTCAGCCCGTTTTTTACGGCAAGGCCGCTGCGCGCAAACACCAGCGCCACATATTCGGGCCCCGGAAGTTCCACGGCGATGCCCGTAGGGATCACCGCACGCCCCATGGGCTGCAGGGTAACGCCTTCGTCGCCGCACACGGCGCGCAGGTCCGCCGCCGCGCTGCCGGGCGTGGCCCGGCCGGGCAATGCCGCCCCCGGACGCACTTTTTTGTATTTCAAAACCATATCTCAAACCTCCCAATTCCAGCTTGTCAAAAAGCTTTGCTTTTCCGCCGAGTTGTTTACAAACAGGTCTTTCGGCCCCCTTCGCCACGCACGGCAGTCTTCGTCCGCCGCTTCGCTCTGCACACCCCGGCATCGGCCCTGCGGAACGCCGCGGGGCATTTTGAATGAAAAAGCATCTTCGCACAAAGGGACCGCGCTCTCGGCGCGGCATCCGCACAGGAGGCTCTGCAGCGCTCCGGCACGCGCCTGCGGGCGCAGCAACCGCCCATTTTTTCGGCATTTGCCGCACGGCACGCACTTTGCCTTGCAAAGATGCGCGGCTTTCCCGCCGCCGGCCTTCCCCGGGCGCTTTTTTCCTCCTTGCTTTTTCTACAGGCTTAATTCGTCCCCTTATAATACAGGCCCCGGGTGAACGGACCGTCAAAAGGCAGGCCCTCCCGCACCAGCGCCAGCACCTCCCGCACGCGCGCCGCCGTTTCGATGGTGAAATACAGCAGCGGCAGCTCCACGGGCAGCTCCTTTAGACGGTCCCCCATATAAATCGGGATGGGATTGTACACGGTGCGCGCGCCCGCAGGGCCGCTGCACCGCACCGGAAAACGCATGCCCTTCCGGTCCAGCAGCTCGCCCTTTCGGTCACAGCCTCCGCAGTCCCGCACATTCTGCAGCGGGCATGCCCGCGTCAGCATCAGGGGCATATGCCCGTAAGCAAGAGCCAGCACGGGCACCGGCGCGGAAATGCGCGCCATATCCTCCAGCGTCAGCTCCGGCGAGAGCGTCAGCATCCGCGCACCCAGCGCGGCGTACTCTTTTGCAGAGAGCGGATTCGTCACATTCAACCCGAAGCCTCCCGCCAGCGGCAGGCCCTCCAGCGTGGTAAACTGAGCGATATTTTCCGCCACATAGCCCGCAAAGCCCGCGTCCCGGCTCTCGAACGCGGCGCGCGCCGAAGCCTCCTCGGCTCCGCCGAACAAAGCCCGAGGCGCCTCCAGCCAGGTTCTGCTCCTCAGCTCCGGCGGCACGTCGCGCCACTGGGCCAGCGGCATAATGAACCATGCCGCGTCCTGTGGGGTCTCCCGCGGCAGCTGCGCCGCATGCGCGAGCCGGACGGCATATCCTTCCTGCTTTGCAGCACGGGCCGGCGCCTCCAGCAAAGCCTGCGGCACTTTTGCGCACGGGATGGGGCGTGGCTGCTCCCGCTTTGCCAGCAGGGACTCCAGCGCCCGACGGCGCAGCTCGTTCACCTCGCTGCCCGGCAGGAACCACTGTGCGCCCCGCACCGCGACCTCCTGCGGAAAAAACGGGGTCCCGCCCATTTTTTCCAGCGAGCGGCGGTAAGCCGCCCGCGCCTCCTCCGGCGGCTTCTGCCCGGGCTGGGGCTGCCGCTCCCCGTACACCACCGCTCGGTTGCCGTCGGCGTCCCGGACGGCCAGCTTCGCGCCGTCCTCTTCCAAAGTCAGCTCCAGCCCCACGCCCACGCGGGGGCGTTCGCGGCGGTACAGCTTCCGCAGGCGCGGCGCCGCCGCCTTCGCGGCGGCGGCGTCTCCTTCGGTGCGTGTGCCGAACATGCTCCCGTTCCGGGCTCCAGTTAAATAACTATCTGTAAAACCAGAACGTGAAAATACATCTTGTAAAAGCCGTGTGTCATACGGTTCACCCGCCCGCGCCAGCAGACAGGCATTGACAGCCGCGGCCACATATTCCGGCGGGCGCAGCCGTCCCTCGATCTTCACACTGGCCACGCCCGCGGCGGAAAGCTGCGGCAGATGACCGATGACAGACATGTCCTTGAGGCTCAGATGATGCCCCGCGGCCGGCCCGGGCGTGCCCGATGCGTCGAAGGGCAGACGGCACGGCCCCGCACATCCGCCCCGGTTGCCGCTGCGCCCTCCCAGGAACGCGCTCATATAGCACTGGCCCGAAACGCTCATGCACAGCGCGCCGTGGACGAAGGTCTCGGTCTCAATTCCGCAGCCCGCAGTGATGCCGGCGATCTCGGACAGCGTCAGCTCACGCGCCAAAATCACGCGTGTAAAACCCAGCGCGGCCAGACGGCGCGCACCGTCCAGGCTCTGCACGCTCATCTGCGTGGAGCCGTGCAGCGCCAGGCCCGGCGCCATTCGGCGCACAAGCGCGGCCACGGCCAGATCCTGCGTGATGACGGCGTCAGCCCCGGCAGCCGCAATACCGGCCACCGCCTCGGCAAGAGCTGTCAGCTCACCGGGATACAGCGTGGTGTTCAGCGTTACATACACGCGCACGTCCCGGGCATGACAAAAAGCCACCGCCTGCCGCAGGCCTTCGGTGGTAAAATTGCCCGCCGTGCGGCGGGCATTGAAATTTTGAAGCCCGAGGTACACGGCGTCCGCTCCCGCAAAAACGGCTGCGCAGAGCATGTCGGCATTGCCGGCGGGCGCCAGTATCTCGGGCCTTGTGGAATTGCTGTGGCTCGGCATTACTTCTTCTCTTTCAAATAGCCGATCTCGCGGCGCAGGCGCTCCACCTCGCGGCGGGCCTCCTCGGCAGCCAGCTTGGCCTTGGCGGCGTCCTCCAGGTAATCCTTGATCTGCGCGCGCATGTTGTCCGCACCGCTGGTGCTCTTTTTCAGCTCGTCCAGATAACCCAGCGCGGTGATGACGGCCGCCGTCGTGACGGAAGCCGTGGGATTGCTGGCCAGCATCTGTGTCATATCAGAATCCAGCTTTTCAGCCAGAGACAGCACATATTCCTCGGTATCCGTCGTAGCGATGACGTAATTGGAACCGCAAATTTCAAGCTTGATCTTGTTTGCAGGCATCTTGTGTGAAACCCCTTCCTGACGATACGTCCTGTTTTATACCCATTATAAACGAATTGCCCGAAGATAGAAAGTGGATTTTTGAAACTTTTTATAAAAAAACGTATTTTGTTGAAGTAGGACCCAAAAAATACTATAATATATAACGTGTGGGATGATTTTTCCGTCTGGCCGCGCCCTGCATGTGCGCGGTTTTTCATTCCCCCTGAAAAGAGGAGTAGATGATTTTGAACACCAGATATACCAAAAAAGAATTTGAAAAGCTGCTGACTGAAAAGCTGTTCAATGAATTCGCCATCGACATCGCGTCGGCAACGGACGAACAGATCTACCGCGCGCTTGCACTCATTGCACGGGGCATGCTCAGCGAAAAGCGCAAGCGCTTTATCGCGCGCACCTACGGCGCCAACGGCAAGCAGGTGTATTACCTGTGCATGGAATTTCTGATGGGCCGCAGCCTGAAGACCAGCCTGCTCAATCTGGGCCTGTGCGGCGTGGCGGACGAGGTGCTGCGGGATTACAGCATGAAGCTGGACAATATCTACGAGCAGGAGCCGGACGCGGGCCTGGGAAACGGCGGCCTGGGCCGTTTGGCCGCGTGCTATCTGGACGGTATGGCCACCGACGATATCCCCGGCACGGGCTATTCCATCCTGTACGAATACGGCATCTTCAAGCAGAAGATCGTGGACGGCTGGCAGCAGGAACGCGCCGACAACTGGCTGCCCGGCGGCGGCGTGTGGCTGAAAAGCCATCCGGACCAGGCCGTGGAGGTGCGCTTTGACGGAGAGATCGAGGAGAGCTGGGACGGCGTATACCACCATGTGGAGCACAAAAACTATTCCAGCGTCATCGCCGTACCCAGCGACATGTATGTGGCCGGGTACGATTCCAACGGCGTTTCCCAGCTGCGCCTGTGGCAGGCCAAGGCGCCCGGCTTCGATATGGACAGCTTCAACGCGGGCGAGTACGGCAGCGCCATCACCAAGAGCGCCAACGCCGAGCTCATCAGCAAGGTGCTGTACCCCAACGACAACCACATCGAGGGCAAGATCCTCCGTCTGCGCCAGCAGTATTTCCTGTCTGCCGCGTCCATCGGGGATATCGCCAAGAACCACCTGTCCCAGTACGGCACGCTGGAAAACCTGCCGGATAAGGTCGCCATCCACGTCAACGACACCCACCCCACGCTGGCCATTCCGGAGCTGATGCGCATTCTTTTGGACGAATGCGGCTATACTTGGGAAAAAGCCTTTGATATCACCCGCCGCACCTTCGCCTACACCAACCACACCGTCATGAGCGAAGCGCTGGAAAAGTGGAACGAGGATATTTTTAAAAAGACGCTGCCGCGCATTTACCAAATCTGCGTGGAGCTGGACCACCGCTGCCGCGCCGACCTGGAGCGCACCTTCCCCGGCGACGAGGGCAAGATCAACTACATGGCCGTTTTGGGCGACGGCCAGGTGCGCATGGCCAACATCTGCTGCTATGTGTGCCATTCCATCAACGGCGTGTCTCAGCTGCACAGCGAGATCATCAAGCAGAGCGTGTTCCACGACTATTTCCTGTACAGCCCCGAAAAATTCACCAACGTGACCAACGGCATCGCTTACCGCCGCTGGCTTCTGGCCGCCAATCCGGGCCTGACGGGCCTTCTGGAGGACACCATCGGCCCCGGCTTCAAAAAGGATGCGTCCGAGCTGAAAAAGCTGGAGAAATTCAAAGCGGACAAAAAAGTGCTCAGCGCTCTGGAGGATGTGAAGGACGCCAACAAGGTGATCTTCGCCCAGCATCTGAAGAAGGTCACCGGGCAGGAGATCGACCCGCACACACTGTTCGACGTGCAAGTCAAACGCATGCACGAGTATAAGCGCCAGCATCTGAACGCGCTGAACATCGCGGCGCAGTACCTGTATATCAAGAACAACCCCAACGCGGACGTGGTTCCCAAAACGTATATCTTCGGAGCAAAGGCCGCGCCGGGCTACTATATGGCCAAGCAGATGATCCGCCTGATCTGCAAGCTGGGCGCGCTCATCGACGCGGACCCCATGGTGCGTGAAAAGCTGCGCGTGGTGTATCTGGAGGACTACAACGTCACCACCAGCGAGCGTCTGATGCCCGCCAGCGAAGTGAGTGAACAGATCAGCCTTGCGGGCACCGAGGCCTCCGGCACGGGCAACATGAAGTTCATGCTGAACGGCGCGGTAACGCTGGGCACGCTGGACGGCGCGAATGTAGAGATCGCAGAGGCCGCCGGCAGGGAAAACGAGATCATCTTCGGCATGCTGACGCCCGAGGTGAACGACCTGAAGCGCTTCGGCTACCACCCCTCCGGCTTCATCAACAATTGTCCCGAGGCCGCCGAAGTACTGGCATTTCTGGAGCGCGGCTGGGGCGGCGAGAGCTTCCATGAGATCGTGAACAACCTGCGCACCAGCGACCCATATATGGTGATGGCCGATTTTGCCGATTACCGCCGCGCCCAGAACGACCTGAGCGGGCTGTACCGAGACCGCGGCGTGTGGAACCGCATGAGCCTGATGAACATTGCCAACGCAGGCATTTTTTCAGCCGACCGGGCGGTGAACGATTACGCCCGCGATATCTGGCACGTAAAGCCCATCAAATAGATCCGCCCGCCGCATCCGTCCGTGCGTTTCCGCCCGGATGTCTGCGGACGCGACCAGCGCCCGCCAAATAAAACTGCATGGGAGCAATCGGAATGCCCGTGACCATTTTCAACAGCCAGGACACTTTTTACAAGACCCCTTTCGGTGCGGTCCGCGCCGGAGAGACCGTTGCCTTTACGCTGACGGTTCCCGTGGAGTTCGGCTGCACCACACCCTATCTGCTTTTCAACAGGGACGGCGAACAGCCGTCCCTGTTCCCGCTCCAAAAACAATACTTCCGCAACGGTATGGACGTGTTCTCCACTACGATACAGCCGCAGGAGCCAGGGCTCTATTTCTATTATTTTGACCTTTACACCGGCTACCGCAAACTATACGCCGGGCAGCTTGGCGAGGCATATGTTACAACAGGCGACGGCGAGGCCTGGCAGCTGACGGTATACGAAAAGGATTTTCAGACTCCAAGCCATCTGCGCGGCGGCGTCATTTACCAGATCTTTCCGGACCGCTTCTTTGAAAGCAGCCCTCATGCTACCATGCCCTATGCCGACCGCATCTACCGCCCGGACAAGCGCAGTGAACCCTATTTCTGGCCAAACGAACAGCATGAGGGCTATTTGAACATGGACTATTACGGCGGAGACCTGCCTGGCATCCGCAAAAAGCTGACGTACCTCGCCAGCCTTGGTGTGACATGCATCTACCTCAACCCCATCTTCGAAGCCCACGCCAACCACCGTTACAACACCGCGGACTACCGCAAGGTGGACCCGGTTCTGGGGACCAACGAGGATTTTGCAGAGCTGTGCCGCGCCGCCAAAGCCCGCGGCATCGATGTCGTGCTGGACGGCGTGTTCAGCCACACCGGTTCGGATTCCGTCTACTTCAACCGCGAGGGCCGCTACGCCTCCTTCGGCGCATGGCAGGGACCGGACAGCCCGTACCGCCGCTGGTACGATTTTTCACCGAACTATCCCCACGGCTACCGCTGCTGGTGGGGCTTTGAAACGCTGCCCGAGGTGAATGAAGAGGACCGCTCCTACCGTGAGTTCATCTGCGGGGAGGGCGGCGTCATCGACTATTGGCTCGGCCTGGGGGCTTCCGGCTTTCGCCTGGATGTGGCCGACGAGCTGCCCGATGATTTTATTGAGGAGATCCGCCGCGCCGTCAAGCGTCACGGCAGCGAAAAATATCTGCTGGGCGAAGTGTGGGAGGACGCCACCAACAAGTGGAGCTACGGCCGCCGCCGCACCTACCTGCTGGGCAAAGGCCTGGATGCGGTAATGAATTATCCGTTCAAGGACGCTACGCTGGCTTTTGTGAAAGGCGGCGACGCCCGCACAGCCGCCCACGACATCATGCGTATCTGCGAGCACTACCCCGCCCCGGCACTGCATGTGCTGATGAACTTCATGTCCACCCACGATACCGTGCGCGCCATTACCGCCATCGCGGGCGAGAGCTGCGAGGGCCGTGACCGATACTGGCAGAGCGCGCGCCGCCTGACGCCCGAGCAGTATGAAAACGGCCGCCGCCTGATGACGCTGGCCTATGCGATGATCTTTACGCTGCCGGGCATCCCCAGCATCTACTATGGCGACGAGATCGGCATGCAGGGCTACAAGGACCCGTTCAACCGTGCCTTTTTCGATTGGGAAAGCCGGGAAACGCGCATCCGCCCCGTGCTGCAAAACCTTGCCGCCCTGCGCAAAAGCTGCCCCGCTTTTGCCGACGGAACGCTGGCCGTCACCCAGGCACAGGGCGGCGTGCTGTGCTACGAGCGCCGCGCCGAAGCCGCCGTGGCTGCCGTGTGCATCAACCGGACCGAACAGCAGGTGCGCACCGTGCTTCTGGGACGTACCGTCGAAGTGCAGCCCTGCAGCTTTGCCGTTGTGACCGACCCGGAATGAGCTTTTCACAATACATCCGGCCTCATAATATGCAAAAACCGCGTTAGGAAAAACCTGACGCGGTTTTTGCATTTGCCCTGCTCCGTTCATCCTCAGCCCGGCGTGCCCCGGGTAAAGGACTGCTCGGCGCGCAGCGTGCCGGAGCCGTCGTACCAGCGCGCGGTGAGCGCGTTGCCTGTCTCGTCCAGCACGAACACGATGTAGGAGCCGTCGTCCTGCACCCAGCATTGTACGCCTCCGTCCATCATCGTGCCCAGCGTATAATCGGTTCCGTCAAAAAAAGATTCATCCAGCAGAACGGCCCCGCCTGCGCCATCTACCCACGCGCCGCGCATCTGCCGCGCCAGCGACGGCTCTTCCGGAGCGTTTTCACCATACAGCTCCAGCAGCAGCGCACTGCGCTCCTCGTCCCAGAAGGTATAACAGCCATCCGCTGTCGGGTCCTCGCCGTTCCGGTACGAATAAAAATCCACGACCCACGTGTATGTGTCCGACACTGCAAACACGCACACCAGCACTGTATCACCCATGATCCATGAGGCGTCGGCGTATTCGGTGCCGTCGGCGTCCGGCTCGTAATCCGTGTACCATTGTACATCCTCGGCCGCCGCAAACAGCTCGTCCAGTGTGCGGGCGTCGCTGTAAAACAGGTGTGAACCGCGCAGCCGTTCTTCCAGCGTGCCGCCCGCGGCCTGTGCGGGGATATAGCCGTTGAGCAAAGCCTGGTCGCTGCCCTCGCCCCAGTGCGCTTCCAGCGCATCCGATACCGCCGCTCCGTAATGCTCCGTGCCGTAGGTGGCGTTGTCATCCGGCAGCGCCTGCGGCACGCTCTGTGCATAAGGCAGCGTGCCCGGTGCCTGATGCTGCTGCGCATCCTGCATGGCGGCGGGAAGCAGCGCTGCGACCAGCGCCACAACGGCGATGATATAAACGCCCACCCAGGCTGCCGCTCCGCCGACGACTGCGCCCGTATGCGCCGGAACGGCCGGATCACCGTGCTGCTGCTCAAAATACCGGCGGTTAAAGGTCACGCCGTTGTAAATGCTCAGTGCAATGCCCCAGACGCTCACGCCCAGGGACAGCAGCAGGATCGCGGCGATCCACACGAAAAACGCCTGTGTCGGCTCTGCGGCCCGGCCGCCGTAGCCGGCCAGCTCCACACACAGCTTTCCAAAAAAGGAAAGGCTCACGCCCAGCACGGCCAGCAGCGCCAGCCAATAGGGCAGATATGTGCGTGCAAACCGTTTGTAACAGCCGCGGTAAAGCTGATGGAACGGCCCCAGAAAGAATGCCGCCGCATTGAAACGGCCTCTTCCGCCCGCAGCGATGTCTGCAAATTCCCGTGCGTAATAGGGCGAAACGACCCGGCCCAGCCCGGCGCCGGGTTGGAGCATGCCGTAGACACAGCCCTCCGCTTCCTGCTGGGAATACCCCTGTACAGGCGCGCTGTATGCGCCCTGCGGCGCATATGCGGGCTGCACCGGCCGCGCCTGCTGCTCCGGCGGCTCCACGCGCCCACCGCAGTTTGGGCAGTATTCGTACCCGTCCTTCAGCCTTTGTCCGCAATATCTGCATTCCATTTTTATGCCTCCCGTGCGCCGGGCCGCGGTGCCCTTTGTTCACAGATTTCCTGTTTTTGAAAGTTTTCTCGCCCAAACGCCGTATAATTCTACAAGATATTATATACTACGCCGTGCACCGCCGCAAGCCGCCGGTTGCTGCGGCGCGCGGGAACGCCTGCGCGAGAACCGTTGAAAGCATTCCGCATGCCTGCCGGGCCCCCGGCGGCCTATATAAATAGGTATAAAAGCGCCTGGCAGGCCGGTTTTCGGGCGGCGCGGCCCGGCCTCGCCCGGCGTTCCCCGGGTTTGATTGGGGCAGTAGCTTTGAAAAAAACGCCCCCCAAGGCCAAAACCGGGCGAAACCGGCTTTTTTTGGGCTTTGTCAATCCTTTGACGAATATGGTACAATAAGAGCAAGCAGAAACCCAAACGGCACAGCCAAAAGCCCGGCTTGGCTTCTGCGGCGAAGGTCGACCGGACACCCGGCCGCAGCGTACGCCCGTACACGGTGCGCGGCGCGGCGGCAACCACGGCTGCGTTACACGGACGCGGCAGAAAGGCAGGTAAACACATTATGGCATTTACAATTTCTTCCCTGGTCTGGCTGATACTGCTCATCGCGTTCGTCGTCGTGGAGGCGCTGACGGTGAGCCTTGTCAGCATCTGGTTTGCCGCCGGGGCGGTGGCTGCGCTCATCGTCTCGGGGTTCACTTCCTCGTGGCTGGTGCAGTTCGCGGTGTTTGCGGTGGTAAGCGCCGTGGCCCTGGCCGCGACGCGCCCGCTGGTGAAAAAGCGCATGACCGCGCGCCGTGTGCCTACCAACGCGGACATCAACGTCGGCCGCAAGGCACAGGTTCTCGTTGAGGTCACGCCCGACGTTACGGGCCGTGTACGGCTGGACGGCGTGGACTGGAACGCCCGCAGCGAACAAACCATTCCCGCGGGCTCCCTGTGCGTGGTGCTGAGCGTGGACGGCGCAACGCTGACCGTGCGCCCCGACACCGCCACTGCGGCGGTATGACCCCCTGTATTCTGTTTCCGTCTTGACGGAACGTATAAAACACCCAATTTAAAGGAGGACTATCATGCTGATTCTGTTTCTGATTCTAATTGTGCTGGCGCTCGTGATCCTCATCGCGAACATCGCCATCGTTCCCCAGGCTTATTCCTATGTTGTAGAGCGCCTGGGCGTGTACTATACCACATGGGAGGCAGGCTTCCATTTCAAAACGCCGTTTGTCACGCGCATCGCCAAAAAAGTCTCCCTCAAGGAGCAGGTCGTGGACTTTAAGCCCCAGCCTGTGATCACCCGCGATAACGTGACCATGCAGATCGACACCGTGGTGTTCTTCCAGATCACCGACCCGAAGCTGTTTACCTACGGCGTGGAGCGCCCGCTCTCCGCCATTGAGAACCTGTCCGCCACCACGCTGCGCAACATCATCGGCGACATGGAGCTGGACCACACCCTCACCAGCCGTGACACCATCAACACCAAGATCACGGCCATTCTGGACGAAGCCACCGACAAATGGGGCATCAAGGTGAACCGCGTCGAAGTGAAAAACATCATCCCGCCGGCAGAGATTCAGGACGCCATGGAAAAGCAGATGAAGGCGGAGCGCGAGCGCCGTCAGGCCATTTTGCAGGCCGAAGGCGAAAAGCAGTCTCAGATTCTGGTGGCCGAGGGTGAGAAGCAGTCTGCCATTTTGCGGGCCGATGCCAGCAAAATCACCAAGATTCGCGAGGCCGAAGGTGAGGCCGAGGCCATTTTGACGGTGCAGAAGGCGCTGGCCGACTCCATCGCCATGCTCAACGCCGCCGCGCCCAGCGAGGCGGTCATCAAGCTCAAGGCGCTGGAGGCCTTTGCGCAGGCGGCCGACGGGCAGGCGACCAAGCTCATCATCCCCAGCGAGATTCAGGCGCTGGCAGGCCTGGTGGCCTCCGCGACCGAGTGTGCCAAGCAATGACCGTGGAGCTGCTGCAGGAGGGCCTGCCCCGGGTGCTTGAGCAGGCCGGGCAGGCGGCCGCAGACCTGCCGGAAAAGGCGGCGGCCCTGGTGGACTCCGCCGTAGACGCGGCGGAGCAGCTCATCGAGCAGCCCGAGGTGCGGGTGCTGGCCGTCAATGCGCTGCTGGTGGTGCTGCTGTGCCTTGTGGGCCTGCTCTTTTACGTCAGCCGCAGGGCGCTGGCCCATGCGCCCTACGGCAGCGGGCTGCAGTCCATCACCTTCATGATTTTGGGCTGCCTGTTCATCTGCTTTATCGAGGTGGGCTACCGTCCGCCCTATCTCATCAAGTCGGTATGCAAAATCACGCTCTTTGTGGCCTGCATCACCATGTTTCAGCTCTGCAACCCCAAGGCGCGCATGCTGGACATGTTTCAAAGGCCAAAGCCAAAGCAGCTGCTGCTGGCACTGCTGGCCGGCGTGGGGGTCTATGCCCTGATTCTCGGCAGCTTCTTTTTCTTCCGCTCCCACATCGACCTCTCTCAAATCGCCCTCTCGCTGACGCAGGACAGCAGCATCAGCGAGCACAACTTTTTGTTTGTCTCGCTTTACATCAGCTTTTTCAATTCGCTGCTCGAGGAGATTTTCTTTCGCGGCTTTGCTTTTTTGTCGCTGCGCCGGGAGGTGCCGCAGGGCATTGCCGCCTGTGTGAGCGCGCTGGCCTTTTCGCTGTACCACTTTGTCATCATGGCAAGCTGGTTTAAGCTGTGGATTTTTGTGCTGCTGCTGGTCAGCCTGTTTGTGGCAGGGCTGTTTTTCAACTGGGTCGACTCGCGCAGCGACAACATCTACAACTCCTGGCTCATCCACATGTTTGCCAATTTCTCCATCAACACGGTGGGATTTTTGATGTTCGGAATGGTCTAGCGCGCCCCTTTCGGGCAGGTTGTGCAGGCACTTTCGGACAGGCCCGGCCCGCCCGCCCGGGCGGGCGGGAGCGGACGCTGCAAGTTTTGAAACGGGAAACGGGCGGCCCTGCGGCCGCCGGAAAAGGAGAAGGCCATGAACCCTGAGTTACCGCGCCAAGACAACCCGGGAAACGAACACGACCCCCGCACACACGCCGCCGGGCAGGCCCCTGCGCAGGAGGAGGGCTCCTCCGGGGCCGGCAGGGTAAAGTTTGTGTTTTTCCTGCTGTTTTTCGGCGTGATGTTTCTCATAGGCGTGCTTTTCCTGCCCCGCATGGCGCAGCTTGCCACCGAGCAGGGCCGCGCCCAGTTTATCGCCTGGGTGCGGGGCAAGGGGGCGTGGGGTGCGCTTTTGTTCCTGCTGCTCCAGGTGATACAAGTGGTGAGCTTTCTCATTCCGGGGGAGTTTTTCGAGGTGATGGGAGGCGCGCTGTACGGCACCGTGGGCGGCTTTCTCCTGTGCATGGCGGGGGTTTTGGCCGGCAGCGTCATCATTTTTTGGCTGTCGCGCACCCTGGGCTATGAGGTGGTGGAAAACCTGCTCTCCCGAAAGCGGTTTGACCGCCTGCAGTTTCTGCAAAAGGAGGGCCGGCTGGAGGCCGTTGTTTTTTTCCTCTTTTTCATCCCCGGGACCCCCAAGGACGCCCTGACCTATTTTGTCCCCTTCACGAGGATGAACATGGGCACTTTTTTGGTGCTGTCAAGCGTGGCGCGCATCCCGTCGGCGCTGTCCTCCACGCTGGTGGGCAGCAATCTGGCACAGGGGAATTTTGTGCTGCCCGTTTTGATTTACGCCGTCATCGGCGCGCTGGGCCTTGTGGGCGTGTGGTGGAACAAGCGTCTGCTCGACAGGAAAAACCAGCCGCAAGACGGGGGCGATTGAGCCGGCAGGGCCCCCCTTCGCAAAGAATGCATGGCGAGCAAAATCTGCGCAGGACAGGAAAACCAAGAAAAAACAAGGAGGCTCATGATGAAAAAACGTCTGGCCAAGGGGGCTGTCATCCTTCTTCTTCTGCTTGCCCTCATCCCCGGGATGCCCGGCTGTGATAGCAGGGAGGGAGAAGTGCCCTCTGAAGACACGGAGCTCCTCCAGGATGTGCAGGACGGGTTGCCTGCGCAGGAGGACGGGACGTCCGGGGAGCGCGTCTTGTCAAAGCAGGAGCTCGAGCAGCTGTTTTCCGGCATTCGGGAGCAGGACTGGGAACTGCTCGACTGTGCCCCCTTCCCCGACAACGCCGAGGGCTATGCGGGGGCGGCCCTGTTCCGGGATCAGGAGAAGTGCGGCGCGGCCTTTCTTGAAGCCGACGGCTCTTTTCAGAGATGCTCCATCGGCGCAAAGCCGGAAGACGAGCTCGGACTGACCTACCTGGGAGAGGGTAACATCTCCTTTTTCCTGGAAGGGGAAGACGGGCAGCCCTGCGGGTGGACCCTTTCCATTCAGGTTGACGGGAAGAACGTGACGTTCAAGGCGCAAAGCGAGGATGGGCAGCAGGACCTTGAAGAGGGCCTTTCCTAAAGACAGGCGCAGCGCCTTTGTGGGGCAGGGGCCAAAGCAAACGCAAGGGAACAAACCGTCCCCCCTGCCCTTTATAAAAAAGAACTCATGCAAGAGAGGGGCGGCAGGGAAATTTCCCTGCCGCCCCTCTCTTGTGCTTTAAGGCTTTCGGCCAAGCGGGCTGCTTCAAGAACGCCCGGTGCTATCCTGCGCGGCATGGCGGGCGCTTTGGCAACGCTCTGCGCTCCCGATGCGCAATTTGACGCCGCCCCCTGTTTTGACAGGTCGTGCTCCCGCTTTGCGCGCCTGTGTGCGGGTGCGGCCCCGACAGGCAAAGAGCCTTTTTTGCCGACCGCCCCGCAGGGCCTTGAGCTCTCGGGGGAGGCGTCCGGCAAGGGCCTTGTGCCCCGGGACGCCCCCGGAGGGTCTGCCCCTGCCGCCTTGCGGAGCTTTGCGTGGCAAAGGCGCGGGGGGAATTTTTTCTCAGTCTGGCCAGGGGTGAAAGGCGTTGTCGGGCGGGGCGTCGCGCAGCAGCACGCGCGGCTTTGGCATGACCACGGTGGCGTTTGCCGGCACGTCGTCCACCA
>ERZ857998.1487-NODE-1487-length-26197-cov-10.155841_pt1 | contig 26197 bp, 23 predicted proteins | sample MGYA00519954_ERZ857998 | MGnify/ENA primary metagenome ERZ857998 (study PRJEB31778, sample SAMEA3449424) | human gut metagenome | biome: human gut; feature: human-associated habitat; material: faeces | place: United Kingdom | collected 2010/2012 ...
AGGATGGATTTTTGGCTGGCTGGAACGCGGCAATCGACTACTGCATGCAGCCCGTAGAAAAGGAAGTGCCCGCCGAGGCGGCAACCTCAGACGAGCACACGAACAATACCTGTGAACCCATTTTATCAGGCCGGGAGGATGAAGTCAATGATTGCTGAGCAGGTACAGGACTACAACGGCGAATACAGCGGCATATGCAAATACTGCGGGCAGATTGTGGTGTTCCAGAACCTTATTCCGGGCGAAGATGCGAACGGAACGGCAACGCGGCTTTGCGACTGCAAGCAAGGTCGGGCATACGACCTCGTGCGCAAGGATGAAGAAATGGAACACGAGCGCCGGGAACGCGCAATCCGGGATGCTGGAGGGTTGATTGAGGCGTTGTTCGGGCCGGACGCGGGAGCGCGGATTGGCATCAGCCTGCCGGTAATGAACGATAAAGCGCGCGCCCATCTGCAAGCGCTTACCGCACGCATCTATGATGAGGAGATCGAGAAAGTGGTGCTGTCCGCGGACGGCATTCGCGCCACAATGACGAAGGATTCCAAAGGCAACATCAAAATCGGGAGGCGGGACACGCAGGAGATCGTGCGCGAGGTAATCACATGACGGTGCGGGATCTGCTTGAAGCCCTCTCCATGACGGGCGCGCAGGCGGCCATTCTGGAAGAGGGTGGCACGTGGCGGGCGGTGCAGCCCGTGAAGCTGAACCGCGAGGATGCGCACAGGCTGATCCTAGGCGAAGCGGAAGGAGCGGTGCAGATAACGGAATCTGAGGTCGGAATGGTAAGCTTCGGTCGGGACCATATTCACGTGGTATACAGACCAGGAAAGGCAAGGAATGCGATACAGGGAGTTTCTGAAAGCGAAAGTTGAAATAGCTCCGAAAACTGGATTTTCGGTTAGTCCACAGGAGGTAAACGACGCGCTGAAACCGCATCAAAGGGATGCAGTAATGTGGGCGCTACAAGGCGGCAGACGCGCGCTGTTTGAATCGTTCGGGCTTGGGAAAACGGTACAGGAGCTTGAGTTTTGCAGGCTTGCAGCAAAGCATGGAGGCGGAAAAGCGCTGATCGTGCTTCCGCTTGGCGTGAGGCAGGAGTTCACGCAAGACGCAACTGACATACTGCACATTGAACCGCCGGAATATGTGCGCACAATGGAGGAAGCAGAACGAGCGGACACGGACATCGTAATAACGAACTATGAGCGCGTACGCGACGGAGATATAGACCCGCAAAGATTCACGGCGGCATCGCTTGACGAAGCATCAGTGCTGAGATCGTTCGGATCGAAGACGTACCAAACTTTTTTGCAAAAGTTCAAGGGAGTTAAGTATAAACTCGTAGCAACCGCGACGCCTTCGCCGAATGAGTACAAAGAGCTTATCCATTACGCCGGATATCTGGAAGTGATGGACACAGGGCAGGCGCTGACGCGCTTTTTCCAGAGGGACAGCACAAGGGCGGGAAACTTGACATTGTACCCGCATAGGGAGAACGATTTCTGGATGTGGGTATCGACGTGGGCGCTATTCATAACGAAGCCGTCAGACCTAGGATATGATGATGCGGGATACAACCTACCTCCAATCGAAATGAGATACCATGAGCTTCCAGCAGATCATAGAACGGCAGGGGCAGACAGGAACGGGCAATATGTCCTAATACGGGAAGCATCGCGCGGCCTAAAAGATGCAGCGCGGGAAAAGCGGGACAGCATAGCACGGCGCGTAGCCAAAATGGCTGAGATTGTAAACGCTGAGCCGGAGAACAGCTTCGTGTTATGGCACGATTTAGAGGCAGAACGCCATGCGATAAAGGCGGCACTGCCCGAAACGGTGGACATATATGGAACCCAGGATTTAGATGAACGTGAACGGCGCGTCGTGGATTTCGCACAGGGTAAAACGAGGCTGTTCGCCACGAAAAAAGAACTGAGCGGGCAGGGGTGCAACTTCCAAAAACATTGCCACAGGGCGGTATTCCTTGGCGTGGACTATAAGTTCAACGACTTCATACAGGCGATTCACAGGATATACCGCTTCCTGCAAAAAGAACGTGTAGTAATCGACGTGATTTATACGGAATCAGAGAAGGCAATCCTCGAAGCACTGCTGGAAAAGTGGAAGCAGCACGACCGAATGATCGAGAAAATGACGGAGATCGTGCGAAAATACGGGCTGTCAAACGCAGCGACAGAGGGGATGAAGAGAAGCATGGGGGTAGAGCACGTGGAAATAAAAGGTGCAAGGTTTAGGGCAATAAATGATGACTGCGTAGAGGAAACGCGGCGCATGGAGAGCGACAGCGTTGATCTGATACACACAAGCATCCCGTTTGGGAACCACTATGAGTATACGCCGAATTACAACGATTTTGGGCACAACCCGGACACAAAACAATTCTTCAGGCAGATGGACTATTTATCTCCTGAGCTGCTGCGTGTATTGAGGCCGGGCCGTGTATTTGCGTGCCATGTGAAGGATCGCGTGCTGTTCGGGAACGTGACCGGCACAGGAATGCCCACAATAGAGCCTTTTCATGCGCTATGCATTGAGCACTACATGAAACACGGATTCCAGTATTTCGGAATGATAACCATAGTCACCGATGTTGTGAGGGAAAACAACCAGACGTATCGCCTTGGATGGACAGAGCAGTGCAAGGACGGCACGAAAATGGGAGTGGGATGTCCGGAATACATATTGCTGTTCAGGAAGCTCCCGAGCGACACATCGAAAGGATACGCAGATGTGCCGGTGAGCAAGACGAAAGAGGAATATAGCCGTGCGCAATGGCAAATAGACGCGCACGGATTCTGGAGATCTTCCGGAGACAGGATCATGAGCAAGGACGAAATCGAGAAGCTACCGGTGAGCGAGCTGCAAAAGGCATACCGCAAGTTCTCCCGCAACAACGTATACAGCTACAAAGAACACGTTGCGCTCGCGAAAGAATTGGATGTGGAAGGAAAACTGCCGGCATCATTTATGGTCGTGGCACCGGGAAGCTGGGATGAAAGTGTATGGGACGACATAAATCGGATGCGGACGCTGAATACATCACAGTCGAGCCGAAGGAAAGAAATGCATATATGCCCATTGCAACTCGACATTGTGGAACGCGTGATACGCAGGTACTCGAACGAGGGAGACACAGTATACGATCCGTTTGCAGGGCTATTTACGGTTCCGTATATGGCGGTGAAAATGGGGAGAAATGGCATAGGATGCGAATTATCTCAGGATTATTTCAGGGATGGAGTCGGATACATGCGCGAGGCAGATGCAGAGCGATGGACGCCAACGCTTTTTGACATGATTGGAGGAGAGTTACGATGAAATACACAATCCTGACAATCGAATGCGGGGAAGAGAAGGTTCAGCTTGAGACGAACAGTTACAAGCTGGCGCGCGACGAATACGAGCGGCAAAAGCAATGCAACCGCGGGCGCGTTCGGATAAACGGGGGAGAGATCCTGCGGATTTATCAGGCGGACAAGCTGTTTTCTCCGAAGAACGTAGTGCCGTGCACATTCGTAACGGAGGGGTGAGACATGACGATCTATCTCGCCGGCAAGATAACGGGCAACCCAAATTACAAGGAAGACTTTGAAGCGGCCGAACGTGCGCTGACAGAGGCGGGGGAGAGCGTGATGAATCCGGCGATCCTCCCGCTTGGATGGGGCTATGATTCGTACATTGAAATCACGCTTGCCATGCTGGGCGAATGTGATGTGATCTGCCTGCTACCGAACTGGACGGACAGCCCCGGAGCGCGCCGCGAGCTGATGAATGCGCTTGTGCGCGGAAAGCGCGCAATGAAGTATTCCGATTTTACGCAGCACGGCATGCACCTGCTGTCCAAAGAAGATGCGTTGTCGCTTCTTGTAACGGCATACGCCCGCGCGGAAGGGATTGAAAAGTGAGCTATATCAACAGCCAAACAAGGGAGCAGATCGCGGTACTGGCCGGCATTGTGACATATTGTGAGGCAATGGCAGAGGACAAAAGGGATGAGTTCAAACGGGCGAAACGCTCCCTTCAGGCCATGATGCGCCATGCTGAAAAGGCATTCAACGCTGTGGTTGAGGATGTGGACATTGACCAGCTTGCATCGATTATTCACACGACAAAGAACAGCCAGTTTGCGCTTGTTCACAAAAGCAACCCGCGTGCCAACTATGACAGCTACATCATCCCAACCCAGGTATTCGACCGCCTGATGGCGGATGTGATCGGGGAATGTGCGTTCTGCACGAAACAGGGAAAGGAAGTAAAGAAATGCCAGAAGCGCAGGGACCTTGCAAAATGCGGGATCGTGACGGACAGGGCGGGGGAATGCCCGTATCAGGGATGACGCACCTGTCTCTCTTCAGCGGAATAGGCGGCCTTGACCTTGCAGCTGAATGGGCAGGATTTAAGACTGTTGGGCAGTGCGAGTGGGCGGATTATCCAACGAAGGTATTGGAAAAGCACTGGCCGGATGTGACGAGATGGAGAGACATAAGAACGCTTACGAGGGATAGTTTTTATGAACAGACAGGATTACGAACAGTTGAGATTGTTTCAGGAGGATTCCCCTGCCAACCATTTTCCGTGGCCGGAAAGAAAAAAGGCAAGGGGGACGACCGCTACCTATGGCCGGAAATGCTACGAGTTATCAGAGAACTTACGCCGCGTTGGGTTGTCGGTGAGAACGTACCTGGAATCCTGCGAATTGCCGCTTCCGACATTGTCACGGACCTGGAGCGTGAAGGCTTTAACGTCCTCGTGTTTGATTTTGAAGCTGCGGATGTCGGCGCTCCGCATCGCAGAGAAAGAGTTGCATTCATCGCAAACAGGGAATCCAGGGCTGTGGAAAACGCCGGTCGCATCAGATGCGGCGAATCGGAAATTTTACCACAACTCGCGCGGAGAACCGAATCTTTCGGCAGAAGTAAAACTATGGCCAACGCCGGCGGCCAGGGATTACAAGGGGTGCAATTCTCTCGGGCACGTTCGAACGAGACTGGAGAAGGGCGAACGAGGTCACATGGGTCAACTGCCGAACGCGGTTATGATGGCAGACTCGGAACACTGCCGGTGTGGGAGCCTGAACCCAGCGTGGGTAGAGTGGCTCATGGGGTTCCCCATCGGGTGGACAGACTTAAATGCTTAGGCAATGCCGTTGTACCGCAGCAGTTTTACCCGATTTTCAGGGCAATAGCGGATACTTACGAAATGGATGAATGCTCGTATCAGGGATGAAGAAAGGAGAAAGAAAAATGAAAAAGGTATTTGTGGCACTTGTGGTGGTATTTGTTGTAGCAAGCATAATTATGGCGGGGTGTTCGGAAGCCGACAAGGTAAACGCCAACATTTCAAAGCAGGCCGACTACTTTGATTGTGAACGCAAAATCACGGTGTACAATGCACGCACGGATAAGATTATCCTCGAAGCTGAGGGGTTCATGAGCATATCAAACAACGTGTCAAACGAATTGGTTGTGACCGTAAAAACAGGGCCAAGCGAGTACAAGAAAAATTATATCTACTTGAACCAGTACACGATGTATGTTGTAGAGGATATAACCGGCACGCACACTGACCCGTATCACTACAAGCTGTATTTCCACACCAATATTCTGCCTGATGTTGAAGTGAAGCCGTAAAGAAAGGAGTAACCAATGGCTAGTATTACCGATTACGCCAGAATGTGCAATGCGCATGATGATTGCATGGTGTGTCCGATGTACGATATCCCAGGTTCCTGTTCTGACTATATCGTGAATTGCCCCGCTGAAGCATCCGCTATCATCGACAAGTGGTGCGCGGAGCACCCGCAGAAGCAGAAAACGTATGCAGAGGATTACCTTGAGACATTCCCGAATGCAGACAGAAACAAAAGCGACACGCCATGTATTTGTAGGAAAGTTTATTATGGCGAAAGGGGTACAAAAAACTGCATCGACTGTTGGAACGAAGTAATGCCGGAGGAAACGGGAAATGAGTGATTTAAAGTCGTGCCCTATATGTGGAAAACAACTTGAAGTACATGGGCCAGAAGATTGGAAGCCAAGTTTTTATGACCCTGATGGTGGTGGCGATCCATATTGCTTTGTCTGTGATTGTGGTTTCCATTTCGACACAGACACATACGACTACCAAGAAGCGGTGGAGCGAGCAAACAGGAGGGCAAACGATGAGAGTGAGCTAAAGAAATGTCCGTTTTGCGGGGGAGAAGCCAATTTTTTTACCAAGGCCCACAGCTTGAGAGGCACAACGAGAGGATGGGAATTTGGAATCTATTGCACACGCTGTAATGTAACAACGCCGAGTACGTGTTATGAGTTAGCAATAGAGTTAGGAGATCGTGGAGAAATCAAAACACTTGTTGATGATAGGGCGAAGGCCGCCAGTGATTGGAACGGGAGGGCAAACGATGAGTGACTATATAAGCCGGGAAGCGGCACTTGAAAAGGTTGTTGAGGTAAAGCACCGCGGCCCTGAATTGAGCGGGTATGTATGGCACAGATACATCAAGGAAAGCGACTTGAAGGATATCACCGCCGCCGATGTCATACCGATCCCGAAGACGGGAATCGGAGACGCATCGGATGGATTCCGCACATTCAACGAGCTGTACCATCATCGCGCCATACTGTTCAGTGTGATATGCAATTTGATGCGGGAAAAAGCATGGAAGTCAAAACGACATGATACCGGGGATATGTATGACGGAATGTTTATCGTAGGCATTGAAACCCCGGATGGGCAGGCCACATACCACTATGATATTAACCCATATTGGGACATGTTCGATGTGAAGGAAGTCGAATACGCGCCGAAATGGGATGGGCACACTCCGGACGATGCGATCAAACGCATTGGCTCGCTTTCTGCCGCCGATGTTGCGCCTGTGCGGCGTGGGCATGTTGTTTGGGTGGAACGTCCTGCGGTTTTCGCACAGTATGAAAGGCACCATAGTGAGGACGGCATCACAATGTACGTAAGGACGTGCGCAGAGGTAAAAGACAAGGTTCCGTATTGTTCGGAATGCGAGAAGCGTTTAGATGACAGATTCATGAAATTCTGTTCAAACTGCGGGGCCGATATCAAGGAGGAAGCATGAACACAAGACTGACCGAACGCAACCCACGCGGGGATGCATACTATGTTGCATGTTTCAGTGATAAAGCACTCTGCGGCGGCGGAAACCCGGGAGAAGCCTGTAACGGATGCCCGGAAATGCAAAAGCAGTGCGAGGCGCTTGCGGCATACGAAGAAGCAATTCCGTTCGAGCGGATTGCCGAAGCTGCAGACCTGTTAAACCACAAAGCGCCCAAAACGCTGCGCGAGGACTTCATGGAAAACTATCCGCATGCAATACTTGATGAGTTCGGCTATCCGAACGATACATGCCCGGCGGCGCTCCTGGGCGCAAGCTGCCCATACACAGACAAACCCACCTGCATGCGCTGCCCTATGTGGGACAAGCCGGCAAAGTAGTTCTTTCTATATAAATAGGACAAGCCTATTTCGGGCTTGTATCAGGTACTAACTTAACGACGATATATACACAACAAAAAAAGAAATCGCATATCAGCGGGGGAATGCGGCGAAGCCGCAGGGGGCGGCAGCCCCGATGTAACAGCAGGTGGGTGCGGGAGGCGGGCGCCTGACGCCTCCCGCTATGAAAGGAGCGTATGCGGTGTACATCATCACAGAATCGGACAGATACGATCAACTGCAGGGGAGCACACTGCGGGACAAGCGCCTTTCGGGATATCGTGTGAAAGAAGTGTATTACGGCGACCGCATGGAAATTGAGATCTATCCATACTGGGCACGCAAGCCGCGCTGCAAATGCCAAAAGCTGAAAGAATCCCGCAGGGCCGCAAAGAACCAGAACGCCAAGGACAGCCGGAACATGTTTTCCCGCCTGGTCATGAACAACTTCGGCACGGGCGACCTGCATGTGGTGTGCACTTATCAGGAAATGCCGGACGAAGCGCAGGCGCTGCGGGACGCACAGAACATGATCCGCAGATACCAGGCGGCGCGGCGGAGGAAAGGGCTTGGAAAGGGAAAGTACATGTATGTGATCGAGGGCGCGGCGGAGGGAAAGCGGGTGCATCTCCACCTGGTTCTTCAATCGGGCATCAGCAGGGACGAGGTAGAAGCCTTGTGGCAAAAGGGATACTGCAACGCCGACCGCATCCGGGCGATTGATGGCAGCATTAAGGGGCTGGCAACCTATCTTGCGAAGGATCCGAAGGGCAAGAAACGCTGGGGCGCATCCCGCGGACTGAAAAAGCCCGAGGTAAAAATATACGACCACAAGATCACGCGCAAAAAGGCGCGTGAGATGGCGACGGACGCGGAAAGCTTCGCGGCGGCGCTCGTGAAATTGTACCCGAACTATCGGGCAACCGAAATCAACCCGCCAAAATACAGCGAATTTGTGGCGGGCGTATACCTCTGCGCCGAGATGCGGCGCAACGATTAGAGGGGGGGGAGCATGAGAAAATCACATTACAGGGACTATGCGACGGAGGCATTCCGCTTTCTTGCCCGTGAGGGCAGCGCGGCGGCGTACCGTGACAGGATATGGAACGATGCATTGGAGCGGCAGCGGCGCCGGGAGGTAGGCCGCTTTGATGGCATATCCGCACCCACGGAGGCGGCGGTAGCCCGTGCGGAGCAAGCGCTGTATGATGCGCATGCATCCATTGCCGACCTCGAAGCGGCGGAGTGGGCGCTTCAAACGCTGGAGAAGATGCGCGGTCGTCATGCGGTCACAGCGGTAAAGGCCATCTATATGCTTACGCCGGATCATCCGTTGGAGCGCGGTGAGATTCAGGCGCGCGTCGCGGCGGCGAGCATCGGCATTCCGGCAAGCGAAAGGTCGGTATACGGATGGCTTGCACTGGCGCGTGACATGTTCGCAGAACGCAGGGGACTAAGAATTTCATAAAACATTGCAGTAGTGCGACTATAAAACCTGCTATACTGTGTATAGTCCCGAAGGGTGACGAGGAGCCCGGAGGACATGTGCATTTACTTCCATCCTGAAAAGGAGCGGCGCCCGGTCAGCGCTGTCCCTTCGTCCCTTTGGAGAGAATCGCGAGCGGCAGCCAAGCGGTATGCCGCTTTTTATGTTTGGAGGCGCGGCATGGAGAAGAGGAAAAAAGCCGTGCAAAGCGGCAGAAAGCGCGGCAAGAAGCCGCTGTGGGATGAATTGCAGATGGAAAGCAAGCTGGACGCCGTGGAAGGCTGGGCGCGGCAGGGGCTGCTGAACAGCGAAATAGCGGACATGCTGGGCATATCCGAACGGACGGTGTACACGTGGAAGGGAAAATATCCGCAGTTTGCGCAGGCCATCTGCGCGGGTGCGCGCGTGAGCAACGGCGAAATCCTGAAATCCGCATTCGACCAGGCGCGCGGCTATACAAAGCGGGTGTCGGAGGTCGTGAAGCTGCGCGAGGAGTACATAGACAAAGAAAGCGGGAAAAAGCTTGTGCGCGAGCGCGCGGAAGTGGTGGAATACGACAAGTATTTCGAACCGGATGGCAGGATCACAAAGTTCATGCTGACGAACCGCCTGCCGGAGGACTACCGGGACAAGCAGCCGGACGAACCAAAGGAGGACGGCGAGATGAAGATCGAGGTGATCGCTCCGCCGGGCGAAGCAAACGCAGGGGAGCTTGCAGGATGAAAGCGACGTTTGACTTGACGAAAATCAGCGAGCCGCAGCGGGAATTCTTCCTTTCCCGCGCAAGACATACCTGTTATGGCGGGGCGCGCGGAGGCGGTAAAAGCTGGGCTATGCGCAAGAAGTTTCCGCTTCTTGCCGCGTGCTATCCAAACCTGAATATCCTCCTGCTTCGGCGCACGCTGCCGGAGCTCAGAGAAAACCACATTGTGCCGCTGCGCAGGGACCTGTACGGCATCGCACGGTTCAACACAACGGACAAGACCTTCACGTTTCCAAACGGCTCCCGCATCGTGGCGGGGTATTGCGCAAACGAGGCCGATGTATACCGCTACCAAGGGCAGGAATACGACGTGATTGGCATGGAGGAGGCAACGCATTTCAGCGAAGATCAAATGCAGTTTCTCACCACCTGCAACCGCAATGCACGGCCGGATTTCACGCCGCGCATGTACTACACGTGCAATCCGGGCGGTGTTGGCCATGCATGGGTAAAGCGCCTGTTCATTGACCGGCAATACCGGGGCAAGGAGAAGGCGGAGGATTATGTATTCATCCGTGCGCGCGTGTACGACAACAAGCCGCTCATGGAAAACAACCCGGAATATCTGGAAACGCTGGAAAACCTGCCGGACGACCTGCGCCGCGCATACCTTGAAGGCGATTGGGACGTGTTCGTGGGGCAATACTTCACGGAATTCCGGCGCGACCTTCACGTGTGCGAACCGTTCCCGATTCCGGAGCACTGGACGCGCTTCCGGTCGATGGACTACGGCCTTGACATGCTGGCCGTGCTGTGGGGCGCGTTTGACGAACTCGGAAATGCATACATATACAGAGAGCTGTGCAAACCGAATGTTATCATCAGCGACGCGGCGCACATGATCCTGAACGCAAGCCAGGGGGAGCGAATCGTATGCACCTATGCACCGGCGGACATGTGGGGGCGCAACCGGGCAACCGGCAAGGCGCAGGCAGAAATGTTCGCGGCGGAGGGGCTTGTTTTGACGCAGGTGCGCAATACGCGCGTAGATGGCTGGATGGCCCTGAAAGAATGGATGCGCCCGGTGCCGGACGGCATGGGAGGGGAACAACCGAAACTGCATATCTTTTCAACGTGCGGCAGGCTGATTCACGACCTGCCGCTTTTGCAGCATGACGACCACGACCCGAACGACGCGGCGACAGAACCGCATGATATAACCCACGCGCCGGACGGGTTAAGGTATATGATGGACGGCAGACCGCGACACCGGCCAATCGTCCCGCGTGAGGGCGACTATGAACGCCAGATTGGTGATTTCCTGGACTACGGAGGATAAACATGGAATATATCATATGCTTCACCTGCGGCGCCGTTCTGGGCGCTTTTTTTACGCTGATTTCGGGGCGCAGGCCGCCGAAACAGGAGCTGAAGGAGCCGGAGAACGCGGCGGAGGATGTGCAGGAAGAGACGCAGGCGCAGCGGGAGCGGATCCAATGGGACAACATGATGAAATTCAACGGGAGGAAGCAGAATGATTAAGTCCGACCCGCGCGGCGTTTGGGCGGAATACCAGCGTGGAGTAGAGTATAACAATTCAATCGACCTGTACGAGACGGTGCGTGTAAACCGAAACTTCTACCTGGGCAGGCAATGGGAAGGGCTGAACGCTCCCGACCTGCCGAAGCCGGTCATGAACGTAATGAAGCGCGTCGTATCCTACCAAACATCCATGATTACCTCTGACGACGTGGGCGTATCCTTCACGCCGTTCAGGCCGAATCAGGATTCGGAACTCATGGCCGCGATTTTTGCGGGCGAGGTGGAGCGTGTGCTGGAGCAGGCGAAGATCAAGGACCTGCACCGCGACGCGATCCGCAACGCATCGGTAGACGGTGACGCATGCATGTACCTGTATTTCGACCCGGATGTGGAAACGGGGCAGGATGCAAAAGGAGACGTCTGCGCCGAGCTGATTGAAAACATCAACGTATACTTTGGCAACCCGTATCTGTGCAACGCGCAGAAGCAGCCGTATATCATCATCGCTCAGCGCAAGACGGTGCGGGAAGCGAAGGAGGAAGCGAAGCGAAACGGCAGCGCGGAATGGGAATCCATCACGCCGGACAGCGACCCCAACCAGGGCGAAGCCGGGGACGACAACGACCTCGTGACGGTTCTCATAAAATTCTGGCGCGAAGGCGGGACGATATGGGCTGTGAAGACGACGGAAACGGCAACGGTGCGAAAACAGTGGGATACGGGGCTTACCCTGTACCCGGTTGCATGGATGCCGTGGGAAACCGTGCGTTCTTCCTACCATGGGCAGGCGAGCATTACGGGGCTTGTCCCGAACCAGATTGCGATCAACCGCCTGTATGCCATGATGATACGCAGCGTGGAGATGAACGCATTTCCGAAGCTAGTGTACGACAGCAGCAGGATTACGAACTGGACAAACCGGGTAGGCGAAGCGATTGCAGTGAATGGCGGCGGCGTAACGGATGCGATTGCAACCGCGGTGCGCGGCGCGGACGTATCGCCGCAGGTAATGCAGGTGATCGAATCCACCGTAACCATGACGCGCGACTTCATGGGCGCATCGGACGCTGCATTGGGCAACGTAAGGCCGGACAACACATCGGCAATCATCGCCGTACAGCAGGCGTCAAGCGCGCCGCTAGAACTTCAGAAGCGCGCATTCCATGCGTGGGGCGAAGAATATGTGCGCATTGTCGTTGATATCATGCGCGCCAACTACGGAACGCGCGCCGTGGTCATAACAGACGGAGACCTGATTGAAAAGTATGTACCGCCCAACCCAATGACGGGCGAGCTGCCGAAGGTGTACGAACTGAATGTGGACTTCGGGCAGCTTGGGGACGTAAACATGCGCCTGAAGGTTGACGTCGGTTCTTCCGCGTATTGGAGCGAGATCACGCAGATGCAGACGCTGGACAACCTCATGGCGAAAGGGATCATTCAGGACGCGGAACTTTTCGTGGAGCAGATCCCATCCAAATACCTGAGCGGGAAGAACAAGATCCTTGAACGCATCCGCAAGGAGAAAGAACAGATGCAGGCCATGCAGCAGATGCAGGCCATGCAGCAGATGCAGGCCATGCAGCAACCAACGCTATAAGGATGCCATAACAACGCTATAACACTGGGAAAGACGGCCGCAGGGCCGTTTTTTTAATACCCGCGCCAACCATAGCGCGGAAAGGAGAAACACATGGAGGAATATACCAATCCTTCCCAACCCAACGAAGCGGAAGAAACCATGGAGGACGACGATCTTTTCGGCGACATTTCGGAAGAGGACGACGACCTGTTTTCGGACGCGGAACCCGAAGAAAAGGCCGAAGCGCCGGAGGAGCAAACCAGCGCCCCCGACGCGGCGGAGAAGCCGGACGGAAAGCCCCAAACCCTGCGCATCAAGTACAACGGCCAGGAGCAGGAGATCACGCTTGAGCAGGCGGCAGAGCTTGCCCAAAAGGGCATGAACTACGACAAGGTGTTGAACGAGCGCAACGGCCTGCGCGTGGACGCGCGCGCAAGCGAGCTGATGCACCGCCTTGCGGAAGCGAACGGAATGGACGTTGAGCAGTACGTCGGCTTTGTGGAAAACCAGCAGAAAGCCGTAATGCTGCAAAAAGAAGCGCAGAACATCCGGACGAAATATCCGGACATGCCGGACGATGCCGTGCAGGAGATGGCGGAGATGCGCGTCAACGAAAAGCACAAGGCAGCGGAAGAAAGCGCGGCAACGCGGCGCAGGAGCGAGGAGGAGGCGCGGCAGAAGCCGTGGATGGACTTCCTCCGCGAATTCCCGGACTACAAGGACGGGAGGGAACTGCCGCGCGGTGTAGCCGAGGGGATTGAGCGGGGCCTTACACCCGTGGAAGCGATGCTTCGGCATCAGCAAACCGAGTACGAACAACGCATCAAGGAGCTGGAAGCAAAGCTCACAACCAAAGAACAAAACGAAAAAAGCAGGAAAGCATCCGTCGGATCGGCAGCGTCTACGGCCGCAACAAAGGTTGAGGACGCTTTCCTTTCTGCGTTTGACGGATGAGAAAGGTAATTTATGAGCATCAATCTCGCAACCAAATACAGCGATAAAATCGCACAGAAGCACACGCACGAATCGTTCCTCGCGGGCAAAGCGAAGGCGCCGTATGATTTCATCGGCGTAAAGAGCATCCGCATTTACACCCTGCTGTCGCAGCCGCTCAACGACTACGACCGCGCCAACACCTCCAACCGGTACGGCGCGCTCGCAGAGCTTCAGGATTCCTATCAGGAGATCAGCCTGACGCAGGACAAGTCCTTCCGCATTGCGATTGACAAGGGCAACAACAACGAGCAGATGATGGTGAAGGAAGCCGGCCGCGTCCTGAAAATGCAGATGCGCGAGCAGGTCGTGCCCACGGGCGACAAGCGCGCCCTCTATCAGTGGGCATGGGGCGCCGGCAAGTGCGTGGAGTATTCCGCGGCGGTATCCAAGAGCAACATCATCGGGACGCTTCTTGACATCGAAAAGCAGTTCGCGGACAGCTTCACCCCGCTTGAGGGCCGCTATGTCGCCGTGAAGAACGAGCACATGAAGTTCATCCGCCTGAGTGATGAATTCCAGTATGTGGACGGCGTGCGCGAGAAGTTCATCCTGAAGGGCGTAGTCGGCAAGGTCGGCACGCTGAACATCATCGCCATGCCTGCGGACTGGTTCCCGACGAACGTGGAGCACGTGGCGTTCCAGAGCCGCGCGGTCGGCTTCCCGTTCAAGATCCGCGATACGCGCATCATCACGGATTCGGAAGCGGTGAACGGCGCGGTACTGCTTGGCCGCTTCAACTTCGACGCATTCGTGGTCGGCGGCGCATGCGATGACGTGATCGTGTGCGTAACGAACGGCAACAAGTGCGCAATGCCGACGGCGACAAAGACCACCACCACGGCGCTTGCCACCACGACGAGCTCCGCGAAGATCTACTACACGCTGGACGGCAGCGACCCGCGCTTCAGCGCAAGCCGCGTGGAGTATTCTTCGGCAATCGCAAATCCGGCGGCTGGCACGGTTCTCAAGGCCGTTGCAATCTATCCGACGGGCAACAAGTACACGTCCGACGTGCTGACGCACGTTTGCGCGTAAACGACACAACGGGGAGGCTTCGGCCTCCCCGACTTTTGGAGGATATATGACAGGGCAGGAGATCTATGAAACTGCAAGCGCGTTCCTGTACGAAGCGGACGGCGAGGACGCGGAAAGCAAGAAATATTCCGTCCCATTTTTGAACCTGCTGCTGCAGGAGTGCCTTGAAACCGAAAATTCCATCCGGCGGCATGAGGGCCGCGCGCTTCTCGCGGCGGCGCAGAAGATCGAGACGCTGGATGAAACAATAACATACGCGGATGCGATCACGCGCGTTGCGCTCCCTTACGGCGTGGCGGCGCAGTTCTTTCAGGAAGCAATGGACAACTTCCAGGCCGAAAACTACCGCGCAAAATATGTTTCCGCGCTGAACGACGCGCGGAAGCTGAGCTTTGAACCAATCGTAGACGTATACGGAGGATATTGACATGCCAACGCTTACCACGCCGAAAAACATCGAGGACATCAAGCGATACCACAAGGCATACAGCAAATTCCGCGGCGTGGACTTTTCGACCGACCCGACGCAGGTTAGCGATTCCAGGTCTCCCTTGTGCCAGAACCTGATTTCAGACCTTGCGGGCTTCCCCGAAAAGCGGCTGGGCTGGCGCACCCTGTTCACGATAGACGCGCCGATTAACGGCATGTTTTTTGCCGTGTTTGAATCGGGCGCAGAGAAGTTCATCGTGCACGGAGGAACAAAGCTGTACACCTGGACGGATGCGGGTGCGACGCTGATATACAGCAGCATGAACAACGCGAGAAGCACGGCATTCTCCCACGATGGGAAGCTGTACATTCTGGACGGACAAAGCTATCTCGTGGCAACGGAAACGGGAGACACGGTTGGCGTTGCCTCTGTATCGGCAAACGCCTTCACCCCGACAACGGTAATCGGCGCTCCTGCGGCGGGCGGCGGCACGCCGTTTGAGGCGGTGAACATGCTGACGGGAAAGCGCATCAACTCCATGGTCGGCGACGGAACGAGCACCGTATTCCACCTCGATTCAAAGAACATCGATTCCGTGGAATCCGTGACGGTGGACGGCGTGGCGAAAACCGCAACGACCGATTACACGGTTGACCTTGCCGCAGGAACCGTGACCTTCGCAACCGCTCCCGCGGAAAGCGCGGCCGGCGGCGGGATCGACAACGTTGTGATCGCATTTACCAAAACGGTTCCGGGGTATCAGGACAGGATCGAAAAGTGCACCATTGCGGAATTCTACGGCTACAACAACGATAACCGCCTGTTCTTTTCGGGGAACCCGGACTATCAGAACTGGGACTGGCAATCGGGGCTTGACGATCCAACCTACTTCCCGGATACGGGATACACGAAGGTCGGGGCGGACACATCCGCGATCATGGGATACATCAAGCAATACGATACGCTGACGGTAATCAAAAACAGCAACGAGCAGGACGCGGAGTTGTTCCTGCGCACGGCTGAGATAACGGACGGGGGCGCGGTGCTGTTCCCGATCAAGCAGGGCGCGAAGGGCGTTGGAGCCGTATCGAAACACGCATTTGCAAACCTTAGGGATGATCCGATCTTCCTTGCGCGCGAGGGCGTATTTGCAATTACGAGCACATCGCTCGGGCAGGAGCGCGCATTGCAGGACAGGTCGTTCTATGTAAATGCGAAGCTCACACAGGAGCCAAACCTTGAAACTGCCGTATCGGTAGTCTGGAACGGATACTACATCCTGTGCGTCAACGGGCATTGCTATGTTGCGGATTCGCGGCAGCGGACGGGCGCGTCCCAAACGGAGCAGTATTCTTACGAGTGGTATTACTGGACGAACATACCCGCCCGCATATTCCTGGAACACTCCGGGGCGCTGTACTTCGGAACAGCGGATGGGCGCATCTGCAAATTCAACACGGACGTATCCGGCATGGCACGGTTTTCGGATGATGATGAACCGATCGTTGCGCGATGGTCCACAAAGGCGGACACATTCGGGATCTTCACACGCAGAAAGACGCTGGTCAAAAAGGGTTCCGGCGTAATGATAAAGCCTTACAGCCGGTCGAGCGTAAAGGTTTATGTGGCCACAGACAAGCAGCACGAGCGCCTGATCCGCACGGCGCTCATGGACATCTTCGATTTTTCGGACATCGATTTCAGCCGCTTCACCTTCAATACGCTGGATACGCCGCAGGTAAAGCCATTCAACACCAAGGTCAAGAAATTCATTCTTCTGCAGCTGATCTTTGAGAACGATGCAGTAAACGAGGGCTTCGGCGTATACGGCGCAGAGGTGCAGTATACGGTTGGAAATTATGTGAAATAGGGGGAGCAACATGGCGAACTATTATACTTCCGGCTACACGCCGCCCGCCGGGGTAACGGATGCGGAGCAGGTAAAGCAGATCCAACAGCAGCTTACGCAGGCGGGATACAACATCGGCAGAACAGGCGCCGATGGGATATGGGGCAAGAACACGCAGGCGGCCTACGACGCATACAACGCGGCAAGCGGAAAGGGATCCATCTGGAGCGCACCGGCCGGGGGAGCATATGCCGGCATGAGCGGTGGATACGCCCTTCCTTCTGTGCCGACGTATAATATCGGCGCGGCATACGACAGCGCGGCAGCGCAATACAAAGCCGCGCTTGACGCTGCGTACAACGCCCAAAAGGCGGACATCGATGCGCAGGCCGCAAAGCTAGGGGATCAATACAACGCAATCCGTTCGCAGGCATACACCAACGCGCGCCTGAACGCGATCGGAAACAACGAAGTCCTTGCGGCAAAGGGGCTTGCGGGCAACCTGTATGATTCGCCCGTATCCGGCGCATCCGAAACTTCGCGCGTGAATCAGGATATCGGCATGCGAAACGACATCAACGCGGCCACACGGCAGGAGCAAAGTGAACGGGACACGCTTGCGCTTGAACTTCTTCAGGCGGGCTATACGCGCGATGTGGAATACGCAAAGTGGATGGCCGATATGATGATCGCCAAGGCGCAGGCGGAACAGGCTGCAGCCCAGCAGGCGTTTGAAAACCAGATGGCGCTTGCAAAGATGTACGAAAGCATGTACGGAGGAAGCTCGGGCGGCAGTTCGGGTGGCGGTGGCAGTTCGGGCGGTAGGACGAAGAAAAACACGGAAGAAATCGCACGCTCGATACAAAACAACCTTACAAATTCGGCGAAGAATTTCCTAAAGAGCCCGAAAAAGGGAGCGTTGATCAATTCGCCTGGTGTAAAAATCGGAAGTTACTTCGGAAGGAGATAAATGATGTCAAGGGATATCGCGCAGAAGATAAAAGCGGCTGTGGAAGAAAGCGAGAGGCGGAGCGCGGAGAAACTGAGCAATAGGAATGCGAAAGACGGCTCCGATAAAGAAAAGCCGAGCGATATCGGGGCGATCCCGTGGACTATGGCGAAAGCCATTACGGAAGGATGGGACGACGAGCGTCTGAGCAAAGAGCTGCGCTCAGCGCAGGACAGCATAAATGTAACACGAGTGCCAAAACAGAATGAAGCGGGAAAAATCGCTCAAACTGCGGTGAGCGGCGCAACGACTGGAATACGCGGCGCGGCGGAGCGTGCACGCAATACCTATATCCCGGCGCAGTTCGGCCAACGGATCGTGGACAACCAGCGTCAACAGGAATACGCGCAACGGATGCATAATACATATCTTCCCGCATCGCTTGCGCAGGACGCTATCAACAGGCGCGGCACGGGGAATGATTTCAATGCATATGTCGATTCCGCTCTTCGCTCTGACTATCTTTTGAATGCGGACACGGAAAAGATGCGCGCGGAGCTTGATGCGCTTTCGTCCGAATTGTCATTGGACGAACAACGCTATAACCGCATGAAAGCCAAATACGCATCGTATGGCAACAATGTGAATGATAGCGGAGCAAGGGCCATAAAAAGGTACTTGGACGAATATGAAGCCAAGAACAATAAGGCAGAACAAATTAGGCGTAATCTATCAGATGCTGAAAAAGCGCAGAAATACGCCGGATATGAAGCGCTACGGCAGAACGCTGACTTTGCTGAGAAGTCGCAGGCCGGTAAATCAAAGCGTGTGCAGTTCAGCCTTACAGACCCATCCACATGGGCGGCGGGCGATGATCGGTACGACTTCATTAACGACATTGATGGATACCGCGACCATAATTGGGCAGGGCTTGAATTTGACAATGCTAAGGTTATGGGAACGGAGCGCAACCTGTCGGAACATGCGGCCGTTTCAAAAATGACGGATGGCGAAATAGCCATGTACAACTATTTGTACGCTACGCAGGGCAGAAAGGCAGCGGATGAATACATTGACACGATCGCGGAGGGATTGAACTACAAACTGGCGCAGGACGATGCGGCGAACGTAGGCGACAATGTGCTGAAGGGGATGTCATATGGCTTCCAGTCCGGCGTTGAGCGCTTCGGTACTGGCGTTGCTGATATGTTCCGTGATGAAGCTACGCCAATATCCGCAACCGAATACGGATCACAGCTTGTAAGGGAAAACCTCGCCGATTCCGGGTTCAAACTGCCTGAATTTATGGGCGGCTCCAGCGTTGGACAAGTCGCATTTGACATGGCGAACACGGCGGGAAACATGGCACCGTCCATCCTTCTGTCCGTGCTGACATCAGGCGTTGGCGCATCTGCTGCTGTGGCAGGTGGAGCATCCGCAGCAAGCATGGGCCTGAGCGCAGGCGGAAGTGCAAAAGCGCAGGCGCTGCGTGAAGGATATACGGCAGAGCAGGCAACGAGCTACGGTCTCCTTATCGGCGCATCCGAGGGAGCGCTGCAATACTTACTCGGCGGCATAAGCAAGCTCGGGGGGAAACTGACGGGCGGAATTGTCCAAAAGGCGATCCAAAACATAGACGATTCACTCCTGCGCATTGCGTCAACCTATGCAATTAAGATGGCGGGAGAAGGAACCGAAGAATACCTTCAGGAAATCCTTGACCCGATATACAGGAACCTCCTGTTCGATGAAAGTAACCAAATCGACCTCACAGACCCGGAAGCGGTGTATTCTTTCATGCTTGGCGCGCTTACGGCGGGCGTGTTGGATACGCCGGACACTGTGCGGGAGGGGAGGAACAATACACCATCCGGTGAGCCAAGCATAAACGGCGCGATAATTGGCTCGGGAGCATTGAAACAGGATACAGCAACTGCACCTGCCGCGCAAGCAACTGGGCAGATGAACGAAACCACGGAGCAATATGCATACACCGACCCTACCACGGGCATACCGATGGCGGGAACGCGGCCGGCACAGGACGCGCAAACCGGAAACGCGGCGGCGGATACGGCAAATCCTGCTGTGGAAACGGAAGAATACGCCTACATCGACAAAACAACCGGGATCCCAATGGTAGGAGAACGCCCGGTGCGCAGGATGAACGCGGCGGCGGATGAGATTTCAACGACGCTTGACGGCGCAACAAAGCATGGATACGCAGTTCAGGAGGGCGCAAACGGAGGCGCGGATCTGCGCGCGCAGGGTAAAACAATTCATTTGGACGCGGTGGAAGCGACGGCCATTGCGGAAGCATATGAGGGTGGAATGGATGCGGTGGAATACACAATGGCGTTTCACACCGTATACGAACAGGCCAAGCAGGGGAAGGAACTCGGCCAAATCAGAAAGAAGGGCACCGGGCGCAGCTTTGCAAAGCCGGACATAAAGGCGGCGTACAGCGCAGGACGGCTTGCGAACCAGCGCGCGGCAGTGCTTGACCCAAACAGCGAGTTCAAAGCAGGGGTGACCATGCTTCCGGACGCGCAGCTTTCCAAAGAGCAGGAGACACAACTGAACGTGCTTGATGCGCTCTGCCGGAAATACGGCGTATCTGCAATTGCGGATGATGCGTTGTATCTGGACGAAACAGGCAACGCGCGAAGCGACGTCAACGCGGCATACAACGGGAACACCAACAGAATCCATATCAATCTGAATGCGATCGGAGACGCATATCTCGCCGTCGGCGTTCACGAGCTTACGCATTATGTAAGGGCAAACAATGCGGCCGGATATTCCACGCTGGAGAACTTCGTACTGGATGCACTGCGCAGCGAGGGCGAAGATGTGGACGTGCTTGTGCGTTACCAGATGGATCAATTCGGCTATTCGGAAGAAACCGCCCGTGAAGAGGTGGTCGCAAATACGATCCCGGCGATCCTGAACGATGAATCCTATGTGAAAAAGCTCGTTGAAGCCGACAGGACGCTTGCAGAACGCATCCGCGACTTTCTGCAGGAGTTCATCGACACAATCAAAGAAACGCTTCGTACGCTCGAAGGAGAAGCGAGCTGGAAGCAGATGCAGAGCATCCGACAGGATACGGAGCTGCTTTCTGCGATTGCGGATATGTTCGATGCTGCGTTAGGGGAGACGAAGGGGGACAGAAGCTCGCAGACCGGAATCAGCCTTAAGCCGCGAAGTCAGTATTCTGCAAAGGATAATAAAATTATTGATGGGTATATTGAGGCTGTTGATTCAAACGTATATGATATCGCTGAAATATATCGAAAAAACAAAAGCGCACCGAATAAACGTATCAAGATAGCTGATGTGCATGAACGGCTCGCAAAAGATATACAGCGAATAATTGGAATTGATGTAAGCGATTATTCAATTTGGGCTGACAAAAGCACGTTCACGCATATTGAAAAACGACATGGAACAAACGGAGCGCAAGATCGGAGCATGGCTAACCTAGACGATATAGCGCGCATGGGATTCGTAATTACGAATTACGATAGTATAGAATGGTGCTTGAATCAAAACGGAGAAAAAGTTTACAGCAAGTATCATAATGGGGCGAACGGACATCCTGCGCCCATATTACTTATTAAGAAAAAGATAAATGGAACCTACTATTTATCCGAAGCGGCAGCTGACAATGCTTACAGAAAGCTATGGGTGGAAAGCGCATATATAAATAATAAAGGAGTTACGCAAGCTACCACTGCCGATGGCCAGGTAGACACGTCCGAAACGAGCCTTGCTTCTCCTCCTGATAGCAGTATACGCAATTCCTCCGAAAAAATCAACCTTTCTGCGCAGGACACAGAAGCAAATGCAGCCTCCGAACAGGAGGGGGCAAGGGCAACCGAACTCACGGGCAAGCGAAAGGCCTACAAGCGCCGGCACGAGCGCGCGTTTATTGAGAATGTTGCAAAGGCACTGGGCATTCCGGGAACGGCGAAGGGCGAGCTGCGGAAAATGATTTCCGAGCTGGGCGACCGTGTAATAGAGACAGGCCAGCTTTCGGAAGCGGACGCGAAGGCCATGTTTGAAAAGTGCTACGAAGCCGCACGTGAATATGACAACAGCATGGTGGAGCAATATGGCCCGCTAAAGGAGTACCTGAGAAACAAGGCGATCCGCTCCACGGATTTAACGAGCGAGCAGCGTAAAGCGGCGTGGGGCAAACTGCGAATGAACGGGAACGGCGCTCCGCTTGTGAACGTGTATGACGACCTGCTTGCAGAGTTCCCTGGTGTGTTTGATGATTCATTGACCTCGCCGGAGGATCAGTTCGCGGAGATCCTGAACAAGTACGACAGCATAAAAACGCGGGAATACACACTGGACGAGTTCCACGGCGAGAACGCGGCGGCGGTCAAAATGGAAGCGCGCGCCAACTTTGAGGAAGAGCTGTTCCAGCTTCGGCGTAAGCTGAACCTTGCGGAGCGCTCGGAAACCGTTGCGCATGCAAGGCGGCAGGAGCGTTTGAGGACAGCAGCAGAAGCCGAGAGTATTCAAGCGGTGGAAAAGGCGCTTTCAGAAATCAAGGAAAAACAGAAAGCGCTTGACCGCGTGATGAGGAAGCTGGAACTGACGGAAGGCGACAGATCGCTTATGGATGCCGTGTTCAAGGGTGGCATTACGCTGGGAGAGCTGCAAAGCCGAAGCAACTTTGACGAACTCAAAGCGTACTACGATGCGAGGGCGGAGGTGGAGAGCAGGAAAAAGATTGTAGACGAATACAACAAAAAGCGCCGGGAGCGCCTGCGGAACGATGCAATGAACGCGATTGAAAATTCGGATCGCTGGAAGGACAAGCGGATGGGGCTGCTGTATGCGCGCGAAACGCAGGAGCGCAACATCCGGGACATAACGGGAAACGAGCAGGACGCGGAGCGGATCATTGAAGGGTACATCAGGCCGGTACACGAAAACGAGACGAAGCGCACCCGATACATCAACGACATGAACGAGCGGATGCTCGCACTCAAACTGAACAAGTGGGAGAGCAAGGCGACGCAGCTTATCGGTGAAGCGGTCGATTATAAAGAGCGGCTTGCAGAAATCGAAAAACGCGGGATGAATCAGGATGCGGAAGCAAAGCTGATTCAAAAAGGCCTTGACCTTGTGGGCACAGAGTATGCAAAGCTGGTGGAAAAGCACGGGAAAGAAATAGACAGGGCAAAATGCGAGGCGGCGCTTCCCACGGTTCGGGAAATCTACAACCAGGTATTCCAGGACATGAACGACGCGCTTGTGCGAAACGGGTATCCGAAGGTGGAGTACAGAAGAAATTACTTCCCGCACTTCATCGGCAGGGAGTACGATTCCGAGGGACAAAAAATTGCAAAGGCGTTCGGGTTCAATCTTACGAATATGGATTTGCCGACCGACATCGCAGGGCTGACGAGCGCATTCCGGCCGGGAAAAACATGGTTCGCCAATGCATTGGAGCGCATGGGGGTAAAAACGGAATTCGACCTGTACGGAGGCTTTGACAGCTACATCAGGGGAGCAACGGATGTGATATTCCATACGGACGACATCCAGCGGCTTCGGGCGCTCGATAACGCGATCCGATACAAGTATTCGGATGAGGGTATCAAATCCCGAATGCAGGAGCTGATGGAGAACGAGGATCTCACGCCGGAGGAACGCGCAAATCAGATCGGCGCGCTGTACACGAACGAAAAAGGGAAGAGCATGCGGACGCAATTATCCGCATATGCGTCCAACCTTACGGAGTACACAAACCTGCTTGCAAACAAGAAATCGCTGCGCGACAGGGGGACAGAGGAAGACTTCGGGCGCACGATATATTCCCTTGCAAACTGGTTCCAGAACCGCTACGCTGCAAATGCAATCGCTGGGAACATCGGAGTGGCGCTCTCAAACTTCATCCCGATCACGCAGGCAACCTCAGAGGTAGGGAACGTGACACTCCTGCGCGCAATGCGTGATACCATAACGGCGATTGCGAAGGATGACGGGTTCGCGGCGCAGTCCGATTTTCTTACAAACCGGCGCGGCACGGACATGCTATCCAAGGACTGGATCATGAAGGCAAGCGACAGGCTGAGCATACCATTCGAGAAGGTGGATCAGTTTGCCTCGGAAACGCTCGTGCGTGCGAAGCTGGCACAGAACCTGAAAGCCGGCATGAACTATGAAGCTGCAATGGAGAACGCGGATGCGTGGGCGGCAGGGCTCATGGCAGACCGCTCAAAGGGCGCGCTGCCGACGGTATTCGGCAGAAAGAACCCGCTGACGCGGATGTTCACCATGTTTCAGGTGGAAGGGAACAACCAACTGAGCTACATATTCAAGGACGTACCGCGGGACATGAAGGAGAAGGGAATCGCCGCCATCGTTGGAGCGCTGTTCAAAATGTTCCTCGCCGCATGGATGTACAACGAGCTTGACGAACAGATCACCGGCCGCAGGAGGGCGCTCGACCCACTCCACATGATCGCAGAAGCGGTGGGCGTGGACTGGAAAACAGAGAACGTGATCCCTCGGATCGCGGGAACGAAAACTGCGGAGGAGGCGCCGCTATTCACCTATGAACCGCAGCCGTTCGTGAACGCGGCGGAGAACACATATAAAAATGTGGTAGATCAGCTGCCGTTCTTCGGATCACTGCTCGGCGGCGACGGTGGGCGCTCGCCTGCGGCTGCAGCAGCACCGGACATGTGGCGCGTCACAAAAACGCTGTTTGATGATAAGACGGATGCCGATTATAAAAATGATGTTGTATGGAACGAACTGAAAAAACCGTTGTTCTATATACTGCCGCCGTTTGCGGGAGGTCAGGTGAAAAAGGCCATCGAGGGCATACAGACGGTGTGGGAAGGAGGAAGCTACAAGAAAGACAAGGGAGGAAACGACCTCCTGCGCTTCCGTACAGATCAAACCGGGTTTGACTATGCGCAGGCTGCACTGTTCGGCCCGTGGGCACTTCCGGAAGGACGGGAGAACGTTGCGCAAGGCTTCCCAGTACTCAGCAAAGACCACACCGCCGCCTACAAAAACGCCATTGCGAACGGCATAGACGGTGCACACTTCCTTGTCCTTCTTGACCGGTACAAGGCGCTTGAGCCGATCAAAGATGAGAACGGGGAGACGGAAAAGTCAGCGAAACAGCAGTTTAGGGAAATCCTGTTCAAGGATTCATCTCTTACGGATGAGCAGAAGGCAATCATCGACAAAGACATACTTTGCAGTGATGAACAAACGCCGGCGGACTACACGAGCAAAGACCGCTTCACAATTTCAACAACGCCCATGGAGTTCATGCATATTCCGATTGACGATAACGCGTATGAACGCTTTACGGAAAATGTTGAAAGCGGTATGAGCGAGGAAGATGCGGCGCTGGTGGAAGAGTGGGCACGTAAGCTTATACACGTAAAAACATACACGGATGAGGACGGAAATGAGATCAAAGCAACTCAGCAGAAACGCGAGATGCTTTTCAACGATCCGAATCTAACCCCGGAAGAAAAAGAGATGATTGACCGCGAAGTGATTATGAGTGACGGGGAAAACGCAAAGCCAGCTGACTATTCATCCGAAGCCATGTTGGAGGCTTCACAGCTCAAAGGTTCGCACGCGGACAACGTAAAGCTGTTTGAAGAAGCCGGTGGCACAGCCGAGAAATATCTTGAGTATTACAACCTGTACAGCGGGTTGGAACCAACGAAAGATATAAACGGAGAGACAATTCCGGGGAGCAGGCAGGAAGCGCTGCGAAACAATATCATGAACGACGACGATATGACCCCGGAGCAGAAGCGCCAGCTCGACGAAGCGCTTACCGGGGGAAAGACGCGGGACTACACATCATGGTTTACGTTTAAGCTTGGAAAAACGTCGGGCTCGGCGTACAAGCGCGGGAAAGCCTATGTTGCCGCCGGAATTTCAGAAACCAATGCGCTTCTTATCGAACAGTGGATGGATGGCAGGAAATACACAAAAGCAGACCTTAGAAAGTATCTGAGCAAGCTGAAGCTGACGGATTCAGAGATCGAAGCCGTTCTGGAAGCAAGGTATTAAAGGGGAGGGAAACCTCCCCCTTTTACATGAAAGGAGAAGACAATGGCAATCACGGACAAGAAGA